>OARB01000005.1_pt1 | contig 246276 bp, 233 predicted proteins | sample 1475561 | NCBI WGS metagenome assembly OARB01 (sample SAMEA3360673, study PRJEB22359) | human gut metagenome | biome: ENVO:urban biome; feature: ENVO:human-associated habitat; material: ENVO:feces | place: Bangladesh | collected 2011
GATTCCATCCCGAACTCAGAAGTGAAACGAAACAGCGTCGATGGTAGTGTGGGGTCTCCCCATGTGAGAGTAGAACATCGCCAGGCTTTTAATTTGGTCTAACCAGACAGCGGAGCGGTAGTTCAGTCGGTTAGAATACCGGCCTGTCACGCCGGGGGTCGCGGGTTCGAGTCCCGTCCGCTCCGCCACTTATTACGAAACCCAGTCTTAGGACTGGGTTTTTTGCTTTCTGGAAATCATTGAAAGCCAGAGGTAATTACTGCTTATCGCCTATCCCAGTACTCATCCTCTACGATGTTCAATCATCCCAAACTGTCCAACTGCCGATTCTCTGTTTAATAGATCTAGTTTATGCCTTGTTGCATAGCCACATCGAGCAATAAAAAAGCCGATGCTTTGGCATCGGCTCGGATAGTGTTATGTGATTGATTAACCGCGTAGTGCCGCTTTGGCGAGGAGCGCTTTTTTCTCTGAATCAGAGAGGAAGGCCAACTCTAAACCGTTGAGCTGAGCTTGGCGTATCTGCTCTTGGCTTAAGCCTGCTTGAGGTGCTGCGACTTCATATTCGTAAGGTAGTTCAATACCTTCTACAGCAGGGTCGTCGGTGTTAATGCAGGCTAAAATACCATGCTCTAAGAAACGCTTAAGAGGATGTGTGGCTAGGCTATCCACCGTGCTCGTCTGCAGGTTGGAAGTCAGGCATGATTCGATACCGATCCGGTGCTGGGCGAGATAGTCCATCAGTTTTGGATCATGGATGGCTTTGACGCCATGACCAATCCTTGTTGCGCCCAGATCTCTGATCGCTTGCCACATGCTTTCTGGCCCTGCCGCTTCACCTGCGTGAACGGTCACATGCAATCCTGCATCTCTGACTTGTTTAAAATGTTGGATAAAGCGGTCACCGGGTTGCCCCAATTCATCACCTGCGAGATCGACTGCCACAATGTGATTTTTCTGGCTTAGGATGGCGTCGAGCTCTTGTTGGCAAGCATCGGTACCAAAGGTGCGGCTCATAATGCCAATAAGGTTGGCTTGAATACCAAAATCACGCACACCAGCGCGGACTCCATCGACAACGGCTTCTACTACTCCTGTAACAGGTAAGCTGTGTTTCATGGCCATGTAATAAGGAGAAAAACGTAGCTCGGCATAGTCAATACGGGCGTTAAGCGCATCTTCGACGTTCTCGTAGGCAACACGACGGCAAGCATCAAGATCGCCTAGTACCGCTACGCCCCAGTCTAGTTTGGATAAGAAGGCAACCAGAGAGGGTTCTGCTTCGACAATTTGTACATAAGGGGTAAGAGTTTGTAACGTGTTTGCGGGTAGCTTAACGCCAAATTTTTGTCCTAATTCCAAAATGGTTTGGGTGCGGATATTTCCATCAAGATGACGGTGCAAATCCGTTAAAGGGAGTGATGAAGTTATCATTATTGTTGTCCTTATCAGTATTTGCCGTTAAGTATAAAAACCAATCCACGGGCTGTCAGCTAAGCAAAAGAAAGAAAAGGACTTATTTTGTTTAACTTTGCTTCATGTTAACCAGATCTGTTGGCCAATCCTGATAAGCCATTGGTTTACTGAATAAGAAGCCTTGCCCGCGTGGGCAACCGAGTTGATTCAGTAAATCCACCTGCTCTTGAGTCTCTATGCCTTCAGCGACCAGCTCGACTTTAAAACCGCGAGTCATGTTAACGATCGCGGCTACCACGCTGTTTTCAATATTGTATGCATTGAGTTGAGAGACAAATTCTCTATCAATTTTTAGGCAATCGAAGGGAAGTTTGTGTAAGTAGGCGAGAGAACTATAGCCTGTACCAAAATCATCGATTGCAATGTGTATTCTTGCTTTTTTCAACTCAAGCATATTGTGCAAGATAACGGGGTCATTATCGACAATGCGTGATTCGGTGATTTCGAGTGTCAGGTTGGTAGGCTGTAGGCCGGATTCGTCTAATACGCTGTGTAACTGAGCGATAAAATCGGGATGAGAGAGTTGATTAACCGATAGATTGACATGCATATGGAACGTCGATGGCCATTTATTTTCTGCAATACCACGAACGGTATCAGCACAGGCTTGACGTAAGATCTGCTCGCCAATCGCATTGATCAATCCGCTCTCTTCTGCAATCGGAATAAAATCCATTGGTGGGATCAAGCCGAATTCAGGGGAAATCCAACGAGCAAGCGCTTCTGCGCCTAATACTTCACCACTATTTAAATCGACTATCGGCTGATAGAAGGGAACGAACTCTTGATTATCGAGCGCCAGTTTTATCTGCGTGACCATGAGCATTCTTTTGCGTGAAGCATTCGCCATCTCTGGTGAGTAAAAACTGATATGCGTATGTTCTGCCTTTGCGTTACTGAGGGCGATGCTACCATTACGCAGCCAAACGGTCATATTCGGTTCTTCAAGGTACACAATTCCGATCGACACATTCACAGCAATATTGTCGCTTGGCATGCTAAATGGAGAGGCAAACAGCTTGAGAATATCGGTAGCCACACTTTTTAAATCATCTTGCTGATTCACATCGGGTAGGTAGATAGCAAATTCATCGCCACCAATCCGAGCAATCAGAGCGGGCTCGGGAAACGTTACTTTCAGTCTTTGAGCAATAGCAACCAGCAGTTGATCGGCCTGATGGTGACCTAAGCTGTCGTTAATATCGCGAAATTTATCAATCCCAATCAGGATAAGGCCCCCGTTGAGTTGCGGGATTTGATGACAATGCTCAACTAACCCCTCTCGGCTAAGAAGTTGGGTCAGAGAATCGTAGACCAACTGTGAGCGTAGCGCTTTGAATGAGGCTTTGAGGCTATTGGTCATCTCAATAAAGGCTTGGACAAGCAAACTGGTCTCATAGATTTTACCGGGCTTAGGCATGCTGGCTGTCCAGTCACCATTGGCAAGTTGTCTTGCTGCCGAGGCGGTAGAAATGATCGGGTTGGCGACGCGGTTTAATGCCATTAAGCCGAGCCCTAAACCCACTAAGCTCACTAATAATCCTATCGCCCAACTGGTTTTTTGATTTTCAGGTAAGCTGCCTAGGAGATCCCCTTCCGCGATGGAAACACTGATATACCAAGTGAGGCCATATTGATCGGTAAAGGCTGAGGCTTGATTGAAATAGCGCTGTTGATTGACGTAGGTAGTAAAAGTACCCACATTTAGGCCTTGCAGATCAAGTTGTTCGGCGCTGCTACGAATGATGGGGTTACGATTCTCGCTGGCGAACAGCCTTTCACCTTTCGGGCTTAACGGTGTCCCCCAAGAAACCACGCTACCCTCACCGGAATGGGCAATCAGGCGGTGCTGTTTGTCCATCACATAAACGTCAGCATTCATACGTTGTTTGAGTTCGGAGAGAAACTGGTTGAACGTATTGAGTTTGACATCAGAAACCATGACGCCAATAAATCTTTTATCCTGAAAAACCGGGCTGAGTGCGGAGAGAGTGATCTCTTGCTTCTCATCCATATTGGTATAAACCGAAGACCATTGTGGCGATGGCTTCTGCGCGACGGGGGCAAACCAAGGCCGCACGCGAGGATCGTAGTTATCAATCACCGTACGCAATTGATCATTCTTTGTCGCAGTTTGATAAATAACTAGTTTATCGTCAGTGCGTGCATCTTTGAGCATTAGGCTGTATTGCTCTGGTGCATCTCGACGCAGTCCTACATATTCACCATTCACTCCACCAAAACCGACCACGTCGATTTGCTGGATATTGTTACCTATGGGATTGGCTGCCGCACGAATGAAGTCTTCAATTCGACTTACGTCATTGAGCTGATAAAGATGGTGAAAGCCCACGTTGTAGGCAATCATCTGATTGGCAAAAAAAGGGCGATTAAGAAAGTCCGACAAGCGTTGTGAGATGCTATCAGTCAGATAAGATAACTTCTTAGAGCTGAGCTCTTTTACCGTTTGCTCATAACGATAGGTTTGCACCGCCGCCATTGCCAAAATCATGAACAGAAAGGTCAAGACAAACGGCAGTATGATGGCGGTTTTTAAGCGAATTTGGCGTTTTAAAGGCATACCCTTCTCTAATCTCACTTCCTGTGCAATAAAGTTGGGTAGGCCGTTAAGCTGACACTTAATATAACTCTTTGAGTTTACGTGTTAGCGTATTCCGTCCCCAGCCCAATACTTTGGCGGCTTCTTGTTTATGTCCATTGGTGTGGTGAAGTGCCGCTTCTAAAAGTATACGTTCAAATTCTGGGAGTGCGTAGGCAAGCAACTCGGTTTCACCGGAGGCCAGTGCAGATTTTGCCCATGTTTCTAACTGTTTCTGCCAACTTATATCATTATCAAAATGGCTGGCTTTCCTTTCTGATAATAATTCGGAAGGAAGATCACTTGGCAGCACTTCACTTCCACTTGCCATCACCGTGAGCCAGCGACACATGTTTTCGAGTTGGCGCACGTTACCCGGCCAATCGAGCTTGGTCAGAATATCCACGGTGCGCGGGTTGAGCGTTTTCATCTCCACTCCGAGCTCTTTGGCTGCCAGCGCTAAAAAGTGCTTAGTGAGCTTTTCAATATCTTGTCGACGTTCACGCAGTGACGGGATATGGATGCGAATAACGTTCAGACGATGGAATAAGTCTTCACGAAATTTGCCTTGATGAACCAGTTTTTCAAGATTTTGGTGAGTGGCTGCGACGATTCGCACATCGACTTTTATCGCGACATGACCGCCAACGCGATAAAACTGACCATCCGCCAACACGCGCAATAACCGAGTTTGAATATCGAGCGGCATATCGCCAATTTCATCAAGAAATAAAGTGCCGCCATTGGCTTGTTCGAAGCGACCTTGGCGCACGGTATTTGCACCAGTAAACGCGCCTTTTTCATGGCCAAACAGTTCAGATTCGATGAGATCTTTGGGAATCGCCGCCATATTGAGGGCAATAAACGGCTTTTGGGCACGAGGACTATGTCTATGCAGAGCATGAGCGACCAATTCTTTACCGGTTCCCGATTCACCGTTGATCAATACCGAAATCGAAGAGCGTGATAAGCGACCAATTGCGCGAAACACTTCTTGCATAGCCGGCGCTTCGCCAATGATTTCAGGGGCGGAATAGTTTTCACTGGGACGATGAGATGTCTTGCGCTGCTCTTGACCATGAGCGATGGCACGTTCGACTAAGGTGAGGGTTTCATCGACATCAAAAGGCTTGGGAAGATACTCAAAGGCACCTTGTTGGTAGGCATTGACGGCGGCATCCAGATCCGAATGCGCGGTCATAATGATCACCGGAAGTTCAGGGGTGCGTTGGTGTACTTGATTGAGCAGAGCAATGCCATCCATCCCTGGCATGCGAATATCTGAGACAAGAACGTCGGGGGTTTCACGCTCCAGTGCCAGCAGTACGCTTTCCGCATCTGCGAAGGTTTCGCATTTTATATGGGCTGAAGAGAGCGTTTTCTCCATTACCCAGCGAATGGAACTATCATCATCGACAACCCAGACGTATCCTCTACTCATAGACAATCCTTAACAGCAATTCAAAATTGGCAAATAAATGGTAAACACGGTGCGTCCTGGCCAGCTTTGCACCTCTATTTTTCCCTGATGTTGATCGATCAGGTTTTGTGAAATGGATAACCCCAAGCCAGTGCCTCCTTCGCGGCCACTCACCATGGGATAAAACAGCGTATCTTGCAGCTCAGGAGGGATGCCGGGGCCGTTATCGATAATCTCGATGCTGGCGACGAGCTTATGACGTTGACCATGGATATTGGCTTGATGCACTGTTCTGGTGCGCAAGGTGATCACGCCGTGCGTTTGGTTAGTCAAAATTTGCGCCGCATTACTGACAATGTTCAGTAAGGCTTGTTCGATTTGATCAGTGTCCATCAAAATATTCGGCAGACTTGGGTCATAATCGCGCTCAAAGACCAAATTCGCGCCCGCTTCTAGCTCGACCAACTGACGCACCTTCTCCAAAATCAGGTGAAGGTTTTCCCATTTTTTCTCCCCCGGACGTTGCGGGCCGAGTAAGCGATCAACCAATCCCCGCAAGCGATCTGCCTGTTCGATGATGATTTGGGTATATTCCATCAGGGCCGGATCGGGAAGCATACGCTCTAAGAGCTGGGCCGCACCTCTTAAACCACCCAAAGGATTTTTGATTTCATGAGCCAAGCCTCTGACCAATAACTTAGCCGCTTGTTGCTGAGCGTGTTGATTGAGTTCTTGGGTTAGCCGGCGTTGTTGACCAATCGTGCGCATTTCGGCCAGTAACAGCAGCTCTTTGTGCCAAGAAATCGGGCTGACGGTGACTTCGAGCATTAAGGGTTTGCTATCGATCACCAAGGTGACATCGCTGTCAGTAATGCTTTGTCCGCTCTGGAGTGGCTGCGTGAGCAGTTGTAAATCGAGAGAGGAGTGTTGCACTAAATGATTTAAGCTTTGATGCATCAAGCGTTTAGCACTTTGTGAAAACAGCTGTTCAGCGGCAGGGTTGGCGTAGCGAATCATCAGTGACTCGTCCAAAATGAGCACTGATGTGACCTGATTATTAATGATGGTTTGGCTTAATTCTGCACTCACACTCATTCTCGCTCGATGAACTTTAGGCTTGTTGGGTGATGCACAAAATTGGTGCATCGCCCAACAAGTATGGCGCAAGGGAGTGCAAACCAAAAGAGCAATCCCTTAGGCAATCGAGCTAATAGTCACATCTTGCGATTATTTCACTGTAGCTCGATGCAAATGCACCGTGATAATCGAGGAGGATGCAATAATCTTGCCGCTTTCAATCGCTTGAATGGTAAAGGTGTGAGTGCCGCGATCGACATTTTTTAATTCCCAAACTGATTGGGTGGTGGGGGCACCATACGGGCGGCCATCCATCATCAATTGCAATTGCTCACCGATTGAAAGTTTTCGATTGAGCTCAGAGCGAATGAAGAGATTGCCGCTATTATTGCGTACCGCATCGTCATGCTTAGGTGAGATTAAACTGATTTTTAGCGGCTCCAGAGTTTGAGGTGCGGGAGATGCTGTCGAATCGGTTAGCTCTGTTTCAGAGGCGGTAACATTGCTAAGCCCTGTTTCATCCTCCGTTTCTGTTGTGACCGGCTCCGTTGAGTCGAAACTTGGCGCAGGGGCTTGTGCTTCATAATCCGGTAACTGGATGGATTTTGCTTTGTCACTTTGTGGCGTGTCACTAAAGTGCAGGACCCCTTTTTCATCGACCCAAGTGTAGACGTTTTGTGCGGCGAGCTGAGGTACCCAAAGCACACTAATGAGTAGCCATAGCAGACGAGACGATGACATATATCACCCCAATGACCTTAATGATTCACTTTATGGATCATGAGCTTATGCTCATGGTTAACGTTGTAAGCGGCATGTTAAAACGAATACTCAAAGGACTGAATATGCAAAAGGCCCGCCTGCGAGGCGAGCCTTAATATTGATGTAACCTAAGTCATTTTTTACACAGACTGAGAATTACACAGAGTAGTACAGTTCAAACTCAAGTGGATGAACAGCAACGTTCACGCGCTCAACATCTTTGGTCTTCAGTGCGATGTAAGAATCAATGAAGTCATCTGAGAACACGCCACCGGCAGTGAGGAACTCACGGTCTGCATCCAGATACTGCAGAGCTTGTTGCAGTGATTCCGCTACTTTTGGAATCTCTGCCGCTTCTTCTGCTGGTAAGTCATACAGATCTTTGTCCATCGCTTCTCCTGGGTGGATCTTGTTCTTGATACCGTCAAGACCCGCCATCAGCATAGCTGCAAACGCCAAGTATGGGTTAGCTGCTGGATCTGGGAAGCGAACTTCAATACGACGTGCTTTCGGGCTTGGTACCACTGGGATACGGATAGATGCCGAACGGTTACGCGCAGAGTAAGCCAGCATTACTGGTGCTTCATAGTGAGGAACCAGACGCTTGTAGGAGTTGGTGGATGGGTTAGTGATCGCATTCAGCGCGCGAGCGTGCTTGATGATACCACCAATGTAGTACAGTGCGGTTTCAGATAGGCCGCCGTACTTATCACCCGCAAACAGGTTAACGCCGTCTTTCGCGAGAGATTGGTGAACGTGCATACCTGAGCCGTTATCGCCAACCAGTGGCTTAGGCATAAAGGTGGCTGTTTTACCAAAAGCGTGCGCAACGTTGTGTACAACGTACTTGTAGATTTGGATCTCGTCTGCTTTCGTGGTGAGCGTGTTAAAGCGAGTCGCGATTTCGTTCTGACCCGCAGTGGCTACTTCATGGTGGTGCGCTTCAACAACCAGACCCATTTCTTCCATGATCAAACACATCGCTGAGCGGATGTCTTGTGATGAGTCAACAGGAGCAACTGGGAAGTAACCGCCTTTTACGCCTGGACGGTGACCTTTGTTACCATCTTCGTATTCAGTACCTGTGTTCCATGCCGCTTCTACGTCGTCAATCTTGAAGAATGAACCAGACATGTTGGTGGCGAATTTCACATCGTCAAACAGGAAGAATTCTGGCTCTGGACCGACAAGAACTGTGTCTGCGATACCCGTAGAGCGCATATATTCTTCTGCACGTTTTGCGATAGAACGTGGGTCACGATCGTAACCTTGCATAGTCGCAGGTTCTAAGATGTCACAACGAATGTTCAGCGTAGCATCTTCAGTGAATGGGTCGAGCACAGCGGAAGATGGATCTGGCATCATCACCATGTCGGATTCGTTGATACCTTTCCAGCCAGCCACAGAAGAACCATCGAACATTTTACCGTCTTCGAAGAAGTCAGCATCAATTTGGTGAGCAGGGATAGAGATATGTTGTTCTTTACCCTTGGTGTCTGTGAAGCGTAGGTCAACAAACTTAACTTCGTTTTCTTGGATCAGCGATAAAACATTTTCTACTGACATCTTGGATAACCTCCGGTGTTAATAAGCGGTATGGGCTCGAGTCTTAAATAAAGTCGGCAAAGATTACTGCGTTGTACTATGGGTAACCGATGCTGAAATTAATAAAGCGAAAAGCGTGCCATGTTTATAAATCCAATATAATTCATGGTTTTGGTGCTGGAATGTTTGCTTTTTGATGAGCTTGTGCACCAAAAAGATCCTCAGTTGCACTATCATGGTGCGTATGCAGTTGCTCTGCACCATGTTTTACCAAAACGTTTGCTATTTCGCGCTCAATCACTGGGGATGTCAATGGCTGTTAAGCCGGAAAAGTCAGAGATAAGTAAAGATAGCGAGCGAAATGAAGAAAAAGTCGACGATTTCAGCGCGACAGATCACATATTTCTAGGTTTTCCGCTAAAATCTGGTACATTATTGGCCGTTTTTGAACCATGTTCGGCGACTGTTTTAAGCAGCCAGCCTCAATGAAAAAGTGAAGCAAACCCCGATGACCACTCCGCAAATTGAAAAATTAAGAAACATCGCGATTATCGCGCACGTTGACCACGGTAAGACGACCTTGGTTGACAAACTGCTCCAGCAATCCGGCACGTTAGAGTCTCGCGGTGATGTTGAAGAGCGAGTCATGGACTCGAACGACATTGAAAAAGAGCGTGGTATCACCATTTTGGCGAAAAACACCGCCATCAACTGGAATGATTACCGTATCAACATCGTAGACACCCCAGGACACGCGGACTTCGGTGGCGAAGTTGAGCGTATTATGTCGATGGTAGACTCAGTGCTGCTGATCGTTGACGCGGTAGATGGCCCGATGCCACAAACTCGCTTCGTAACCCAAAAAGCGTTTGCACACGGTTTGAAGCCAATCGTTGTGATTAACAAAATTGACCGTCCGGGCGCACGTCCTGATTGGGTTATGGATCAGGTATTTGACTTGTTCGACAACCTAGGTGCGACGGACGAACAGCTTGACTTCCAAGTGGTCTATGCTTCAGCGCTGAACGGTTGGGCAACTCTGGTTGAAGGCGAAACGGGCGAGAACATGGAACCGCTGTTCCAAGCCATCGTGGATAACGTTGCGGCGCCACAAGTTGACCTTGATGGTCCACTGCAAATGCAAATTTCTCAGCTCGATTACAGCTCTTACGTAGGTGTTATCGGTGTTGGCCGTATCAAACGCGGTAAAGTAAAACCAAACCAACAAGTGACCGTTATCGGTGCGGATGGTAAGAAGCGTAACGGCAAAATCGGTACGGTTCTGGGCTACCTTGGCCTGCAACGTTCTGAAACTGACCAAGCCACCGCTGGCGACATCGTTGCGGTAACTGGTCTGGGTGAGCTGAAAATCTCTGACACTATCTGTGATGTGAATGCTCTAGAAGCGCTGCCACCACTGAGCGTTGATGAGCCAACCGTAACCATGACCTTCCAAGTGAACACCTCTCCATTCGCGGGTAAAGAAGGTAAGTTCGTGACTTCACGTAATATCCTTGAGCGTCTGGAAAAAGAGCTGGTACACAACGTAGCACTGCGTGTTGAACAAACGGAAGATCCAGACAAATTCCGTGTTTCAGGCCGTGGTGAACTTCACCTATCGATCCTGATCGAAAACATGCGTCGTGAAGGCTTTGAGCTGGCAGTATCTCGTCCAGAAGTTATTCTGAAGCACGAAGACGGCCAACTGATGGAACCGTTTGAAACGGTCACCATCGACGTGCAAGAAGAGCACCAAGGCGGCATCATGGAGAAAATCGGCATGCGTAAAGGTGAGCTGAAAGACATGTCTCCAGATGGCAAAGGCCGTATCCGTATGGATTTTGTGATGCCTTCTCGTGGTTTGATCGGCTTCCAAACTGAATTCATGACTCTGACGTCAGGTTCAGGTCTGCTGTACCATTCATTTGACCACTACGGTCCACACAAAGGCGGCGTAATCGGTCAGCGTGTAAACGGTGTTCTGGTTTCTAACGGTACGGGTAAAGCGCTAACGAACGCGCTGTTCAACCTGCAAGAGCGTGGTCGTATGTTCATTGGTCACGGTGTTGAAGTTTACGAAGGTATGGTGATCGGTATTCACAGCCGTGATAACGACCTGACAGTAAACCCACTGAAAGGTAAGCAACTGACCAACGTTCGTGCTTCGGGTACTGATGATGCGCAGGTTCTAACGCCGCCAATCATTATGTCTCTTGAGCAAGCTCTGGAATTCATCGATGACGACGAACTGGTAGAAGTAACGCCAGTGAGCATTCGTATCCGTAAACGCTTCCTGACCGAAAACGATCGTAAGCGTGCTTCTCGTGATGCGAAGTAATCACTGACTTTCGTTTGGTAAGATAAGTCATCTAAGCCCTTAGCTGTCGCCAGTTAAGGGCTTTATTTTTACTGCGAGAGAATTGACTCTGGAGGAAAGGAATCGAATGTCGATTGTGATTATTTCTGGCGGCCCAGGTGCTGGAAAAACCACTTTGTTGAATGCGCTGGCAGAGCGTGGCTATGCCACCTATCCAGAAATACCTCGCCAATTGATTGAGCAAGAAAGCTTAAAACAGGATGGCATTTTGCCTTGGCATGATTTGCTCGCCTTTGCCGAACTTTGCTATGACGCCATGTTGGTGCAAAAGCAGTCTGCGCAAAGTGCGTCGATGGCGTTTTTGGATCGCGCGATTCCCGATATTTGTGCGTACTTATTGGGCGCAGAATTGGCGGTGCCTGCCAAATATTGGTCAGCGAGCTCGGGCTATCATCCACAAGTGTTGATGTGTCAACCCAGCGCCATCACTTATCAACAAGATGAAGTACGACCATACACGCTCGAAGAGGCTGTGCACATTCATCACGGGTTAGTGAAGGCTTACTCAGGGCTAGGTTATCAGTGTATTGATGTGCCAATGGCATCGATTGAGCAACGTGTGGCATTTGTGTTAACCGCCTTATCCGTGGCAGGATAACCGCAACCCACTGACAAGGATGAGCTATGAAATTGACTCACTCTTTTATTAAGCAGCAGGCTCGATTGGGGCTGAACTTTTTCCGTTACTTATTGGCACGGATGAACCATGATCGAGTCAATGTGAATGCCGGTTATCTGGCTTATATCACCTTACTGTCTATGGTACCCATGTTGACGGTCTTGCTGTCGATCCTCTCTTCCTTTGCTCTTTTTGCGAACGCTGGAGAAGTAATCCAAGATTTTGTGATCACCCATTTTGTGCCTGCGGCGGGCGAAGTGGTCAAAACCGCGTTAATCGAGTTTGTTGCCAATACGGGCAAGATGACTGCCGTAGGCGGCGCGTTTTTGTTTGTTGCCGCCATCATGCTGATTTCCAATATCGATAAAAATTTGAACTATATTTGGCGGGTTCAGCAGAAGCGTCGCGCGGTGTTTTCGTTTTCCATGTACTGGATGATCCTGACGCTGGGACCAATTTTAGTTGGAGCCAGTATTGCCGCGACTTCGTATATCACCTCGCTCAAGATTTTAGATAACGAAGCGCTTTCCGGAGTGTATAACCTGTTTTTACGCTGGTTGCCGTTTGTGCTCTCTTACTGTGCCTTCGTCGGTCTATATCTGCTGGTGCCGAATAAAAAAGTCCACTGGCAGCATGCAATGCTGGGGGCTTTGATTGCCGCCATCTTGTTTGAGTTAAGCAAAAAAGGCTTTGCCGCTTATATTACTCAGTTTCCTTCTTATCAGTTGATATACGGCGCTCTTGCTGCGATTCCCATCCTCTTTGTTTGGGTGTATTTATGTTGGTTAATTGTGTTGGTGGGTGCTGAGGTGACGGCTGCTTTGGGCGAGCGTGAACACTGGAGTGACTCACAAGACATGCTACACTTTGCACCATTACCAAAGAATGAAAAAGAATGAAGTAGAGGAAAAACAGAGTGATAGCACTGATCCAACGAGTAAGTGAAGCCGCAGTACGGGTTGATGGTGAAGTGGTCGGCGCAATTGATAAGGGACTTTTAGTGCTACTCGGTGTCGAACGTGAAGATGATGAAGCGAAAGCCAAGCGATTGGTTGAGCGAGTGACCAGCTATCGAGTGTTTGAAGATAGCGAAGGTAAGATGAATCTGAGCGTGAAAGATGTGGGTGGCAGTGTGTTAGTGGTGTCGCAATTTACGCTGCCAGCTGACACCAAAAAAGGGACTCGTGCTGGATTTTCGCGCGGCGCTGCCCCACAAGAGGCTGAGCGGTTATATGATTATTTCTCTGACCTGTGTGCCCAGATTTTGCCAACCGAGCGCGGCCGTTTTGCGGCGGATATGAAAGTGTCACTGATCAATGATGGGCCGGTGACGTTTTGGCTACAGGCTTAATTTGCCTCGTGTTACCAAATGAATAACCAAGCGTGTCTTGCGTAAGGTAAGGCACCTGTTCAGGGATTGAGTATGTTTAAACTTATTACGCCGACCACGGATAATCAGCTCAATAAGTACTTCCATTTTCGTTGGCAAATGTTGCGCGAGCCGTGGCGGATGCCGATCGGTTCTGAGCGTGATGAATACGATTCGATGAGTCACCACCGGATGATTGTCGACAGCCGTGGCTATCCGATGGCGATTGGTCGTCTCTACATTACCCCCGATTGTGAGGGGCAGATACGCTATATGGCGGTGAAAGCCAATCGCCGCTCTAAAGGTATGGGGTCTTTGATTTTGGTCGCTTTGGAGTCCTTAGCGCGCCAAGAAGGCGCCAAGCGTTTAGTGTGTAATGCCCGTGAAGATGCGATTCCGTTTTATGCTAAAAATGGTTTTGAGCGTCGGGGGGAATTAACCGATGAACGTGGCCCGGTGCGCCATCAACAAATGGTGAAAACCCTCGACCCGATGGCCAATGTGCTGCGTAAGCCGGAGTGGTGTACGGAACTGCAAGATCGCTGGGGCAAGCATATTCCGATCAGCGATAAGATGGGGATCAAGATCCAGCAATACACGGGCTACCAATTCCAGTGCTGCGCGCAGCTTAATCCGAATCTCAACCCACATAACACTTTATTTGCTGGTTCGGCGTTTACCCTCGCCACCTTGACTGGTTGGGGAATGGCGTGGCTATTAATGCGTGAGCGCGATCTGCAGGGGGATATTGTGTTGGTGGATAGTCATATTCGTTATCGCCACCCTGTAGTGCAAAATCCGGTGGCATCGACGTCGCTTGATGGGATCAGTGGCGATTTAGATCGCTTAGAGTCAGGGCGCAAAGCACGTATTGTCGTACGGGTTATCATCTCCAGCGGAGAGGTTGAAGCGATTGAGTTTATTGGGACCTATATGCTAATCCCGAACTACAAAGCGTTGGTGGCGCAAAAATCGTCATAGCTTCACCGAGTTCATCGCTTCCAGTGCAAGTTCGCAGCGCATTATGGCGCGCTGCGACAATCTTGACTGACTAATTCCGCTTGTTGGAAATCCCAGCTTAACCCTAAACACTGATCGGCCCACGCTTGTTGGATCGTCAATTGCCATTGGCCTTGCTCTGGTTCTAATAGGTCGGTACTTCCCCCTAACTGAGCGTTTAAATTTGGCCCTCTAAGCGGCGTTGGTGTGATGGTTATGCGTCCTCTGTCAGCGCTTACCGCGAGATCGTCTAGCTCGAAAGGCTGGATGATCAGCGTGTTATCACTGCGCAGTGAGAGTAAGCCTTGACGCAGATTCAGTTGTAGTTGGCCATCAAGCGAATGCGCCAGCATGGTGCGATCTCCCGCTATGCCTTGCGCGGTCAAGCTAATGTCGGCCAGCGCTTCCAAACCAAACGGCAGCTTGAACCAAGATTGTAGCGGACCTATCGGCAGAGAGTCGGCATCAAGAGAGAGCTGCCACGGGGCGCTGAGCGAGGTTAAGTCCCATTTTGCATGTGCTTCAACATAGCCTCGCTCAAGCGGCAGAAAGGCGCGGGTAAGCTGCCATACGCCTTGCTCACTGCGCATATTGAGCACACCTTGTGTACTCAGAACGCCTGCATAGCTGGCGCTGTTGGCGGTCACTGAGAGTTGGCCTTGCCAAAAGCCCCATTGACTCTCTTTCACCCATTGCAGATTTTTTCCATCGGCATTCAGCCCCGAGGCTTGCCAAAATGGCCGATTAACGGTTTGAATCATCTGTAGGTTATTGATATCCAAATGCTCAATTTGCAAGTTTTGCCAAGCGGGGAGTGGTTGGGAGAAAGGTAAGAGATCTTGCGGCTGTTCAGCAATCCATTTCACCCCAGTGATGGTTAATTGGGCAAGGTTGAGGCTCGTTTCCGTGATATGGCCTTTGACCTGTACATCGCCTTGCCAAACTTGGCTATGCCCATCAAGCTCTATTCCTTGCGGGGTAAGGGTCAGTTCAGCACTCGGTTCGACCCATTGGGTTGCAAGCCACTGCGCTGAATCCGCATTCAAGGAGAGGTAAGCTTGCTGCTGTTGCCAGAGACTGTGCCGCAAATCGTAGTCTTCCACAGAGAGATTGAGGTTCTCCCACGCCACACCGTTGAGAGTGAGTTGGCTATTGAGCAGATCTAAACTGTTGATGTGATAAATACTGGGCGCAATTGTTTGCCACAACGAGTGGTGACGCCACTCATCGAGATTGAGGTTAAGACGACTGAGAGTCACATTGATCAGCGACCAGCCTTGTGGATACTGTTCCGCTTGTCCTGAAATGGGGCTATTGCGCCAGTTGAACGAAAACCCGTACACGGTACTGTCTTGGGCTTGGTAATTGGCATCAACCAGCACTTGATTAAATGCTTCACCATCGATAGTGATTTGGTCGGCCGCGAGCTGAATTTTTCCGTACGGTAACTGCTGTTGGGGTGAGTCCCAAACTGGCTGCTTGATCTGTAAGCTGACGCCACGCGCGATAATCCCTTGGTCAGCCCAGTCAATATTGTGCAGCGCCAGTTGGTTGAGATGGACAGATTCCGGCAAGGTAAAATTGGGTAAACCGTGGGCGAGGTTAGCGCCATCAATTAATACGCTATCGATTTCGAGTTGTTGTTCAAGCAAGCCATAAGGATTCAGCCACAAATCCATTTGCTGTAATTCAATGGTGGGTTCGCTGGCGATTTGCACCCCGCTCAAGCGCAGTTTAAACGGATAAAGGTATTCGATTTTGGCAAAGCGCAGCGTTTCCGGCCACAACTGCTGCACAATCCATTGTGCGGAGGGCGTGAAGTAGCGAGTATGCATAATGCCAAATCCCGCTAAGACTAAAATCAGTAGTAGTGCGATGCCTGCGACACCAATCGCCAGTATTTTTCTCATAGTCCCTGCGTTGCTATCATCAAAATTTTGCCAGCACAGAAGATACGGAGTGGCTGGCAGCCTGAGTTGTTAAATTGTACCGTATTCTCATCCTCAGCTTGGAGTAAAGCATGAGAGACAGCAACAAAAAAAGCCCCTCGAAAGAGGGGCTTGCTACTCAGTTATCACTTTTCGGTCAATTTGCCTTTAGTCGAGCTTTGGGCCCGCGGCAACCAGTGCTTTACCTTCGGCGTTATCTGTGTACTTGTCGAAGTTGTTGATGAAGCGCGTTGCCAAGTCTTTGGCTTTGCTTTCCCACTGCAGTGGGTCAACATAAGTATCACGTGGGTCGAGGATCATAGGATCGACGCCGGGCAGTGCGGTGGGCACTTGCAGATTAAAGATTGGGATATGTTTGGTTTCCGCTTTTTCGATCGAACCATCCAAAATCGCATCGATAATACCGCGCGTATCTTTAATTGAGATGCGCTTACCGCTGCCGTTCCAACCTGTGTTAACCAGATAGGCTTCGGCGCCCGCTGCTTCCATACGTTTTACCAGCACTTCTGCATACTGAGTTGGGTGCAGAGTGAGGAACGCTGCGCCAAAACAGGCGGAGAAGGTTGGGGTAGGTTCAGTAATGCCACGCTCAGTACCTGCCAGTTTAGCCGTAAAGCCAGACAAGAAGTGGTACTTGGTTTGCTCTGGCGTCAGTTTTGAAACTGGAGGCAATACGCCAAACGCATCGGCAGACAGGAAGATCACCTTAGTCGCATGACCGCCTTTGGAAACTGGTTTTACGATGTTGTCGATGTGATAAATAGGGTAAGAAACACGGGTGTTCTCGGTTTTTGAACCATCATCAAAATCAATCGAACCATCACTACGAACCGTGACGTTTTCCAGTAGAGCATCACGGCGGATCGCGTTATAGATATCCGGCTCTGCTTCTTTAGACAGCTTGATGGTTTTCGCGTAGCAGCCGCCTTCAAAGTTGAACACGCCATCATCATCCCAGCCGTGCTCATCGTCACCAATTAACGCACGTTTTGGATCGGTGGATAGGGTGGTTTTACCCGTACCAGAAAGACCGAAGAAGATGGCGACATCGCCCGCTTTACCCATGTTGGCAGAGCAGTGCATAGAGGCAATGCCTTGTAGCGGCAGGAAGTAGTTCATCATCGCGAACATACCTTTTTTCATCTCACCGCCGTACCAAGTACCGCCGATGAGCTGCATGCGCTCGGTCAGGTTAAACACAGTGAAGTTTTCTGAGTTCAGACCGTGCTCTTTCCACTTCGCATTGGTACATTTTGCGCCGTTCATTACGACAAAGTCTGGTTTAAAGTGTGCCAGCTCTTCTTCGCTTGGACGAATGAACATGTTTTTCACAAAGTGTGCTTGCCATGCTACTTCGGTGATGAAGCGAACACTTAAGCGAGTATCGGCGTTGGCACCACAGTAGCCATCGAGCACAAATACGCGTTTACCAGAAAGCTGCTTGGTCACCAAGGCTTTCAGGTCATTCCACACTTCTTGATTGATCGGTTTGTTGTCGTTTTTCGCTTTGTCTGACGTCCACCACAGCGTATCGCGAGTGGTATCATCTTTAACGATAAACTTATCTTTTGGTGAGCGGCCAGTGAAGATGCCAGTATCAACCGCAACAGCACCCAATTCAGTCACCACACCACGTTCATAACCTTCGAGATCTGAACGGGTTTCTTCGGCAAATAACATTTCATAGCTCGGGTTACGAACCAGTTCAGTTACGCCGGTGATCCCATATTGGGCTAGGTCGATTTGTGCAGCCTTAGTATGTTCCATAACGGTCATAGGTGCTCCTTGTAGGATTTTGTAGGGATTTTGTAAGATTTTATGTAATTGTTATCTATAGACCATGCTAGCAACGGACCAGAGATAAAACAGGGAGGCAGCTCAAATATTGCCCACCAAGTTTCTGTGGTTTTAGGTAACTCGTCACATATATTGGCATCGATATTTTATCGCGTGCGCAAACCTTTGCGCCAGTAGCACAAGATTAATACTTTACAGAAATTAAGTACGGCGTACTGTTGTTAGGTTCTTTGATTTTATTGATTTTTTAGCATGAAAAAGCCAGCGATAAGCTGGCTTTTGGGCGGTTTTTACGTGCTTGTTAAACGTAGCGAATTAATGCAAGGTTGAACCGTTCGCCGATGAGGGGGCATACAATTCAGCGACTTGCGCAGAGTCAAACGAGTAGGTCGTACCGCAATAATCACAATGCAGAGCGACGGCACCATCTTGAGCAAGAATATCGTTAATCTCTTCACGTGCGACGGTCACAATCGCGGCAGCACTGCGTTCACGTGAGCAGCCACAACGGAAGCTGATCTGTTGTGGTGTGAACAGTTGCACCGTCTCTTGGTTGTAAAGACGATACAGCAACTCTTCTGCTGGCAGCGCAAAAAGCTCTTCATCCTTGATGGTGTTAGTTAATTGTTCTAGATGCTCGAAATCTTCAGCTGAACCTTTACCATCGGGTACGATTTGCAGCAACATGCCTGCGGCACAAGCTTTCCCATCGTGTTTGCCAACACGTATCCATAAACGGGTCTTAAGCTGCTCCGAACGTTCAAAATAACCTTCCAACACTTGTGCTAAGGTGTCGCCTTCCAAACCGACCACACCTTGATAGCGCTCGCCTTGCTTAGGTTCAATGGTGATGACCAGATGACCTTTGCCAAGCATGTCATGTAGGCTTGCATCATCCGCAATATCACCTTTCCAGCGAGCCACGCCACGCACTTGTTGGTTGTTATCGCCGTTGATGACCACGAGAGAGACCGGTCCATTACCTTGCAGTTGCAGGGTGATTGAGCCTTCAAACTTCAGCGTCGCTGTCAGCAGTGAGGTGGCGACCAGTAGTTCACCGATGAGGTGTTGTACGGCGGCAGGGTATTCCTGACTGGAAATCATCTGTTGGTAAGTGTCGTCCAGTTGAACCAACTCACCACGTACAGAAAGGTCTTTAAATAGATAGCGATGTAGCATGTTGTTCGCCATTGATTGTGTCGTCATAAGGAATAATCCGGCTATTTACTGATGGATGAATTTGAGTAGATCTCGGCGCTGTTTCTTGTCAGGACGTCGATCCGGACTCGGGTTGAGTTGGCGCATCATGGCATTGCGTTCACGTTTGGTGATGCTTTCGGCCGTTTCGCGATAGAGCTGTTGTGCTTCAGGTGCCCCACGGCGTTGGTCTGAGATCTTTTCAATAATGATCGTTTTCTCATCATGACCTTGACGCAATGTGATTTGCGCTCCAATTTCAACCGATTTGCTGGGTTTGGCGCGCTGGCCATTATAGTGGACTTTGCCCCCTTCGACCATATTTCGCGCGAGCGAGCGTGTTTTGTAAAATCTTGCTGCCCACAGCCATTTATCCAGTCTCACCTCTTCTGCGCTGGAACTCATTGCCACATTGCCTCTCTAAGCTTATTACATTTGACTATTATTCATGCTTAACAATGGTGTTTGCAGGGCTGTTTTTCAAGCAAGTCGACAATTTAACGTTTGAGACACTTCGCTCCACTATGCTTGTGTTATATTGCGATGCCTGCATAAAGTATTGAAAAACATCTGTACAAACAGATTTGCGCAATATGAAGCGTAAAAAGTACAGAAAGGAATAACGTGGAAATTTATGGAATTTAAACAACTTCCTCCGTTGGCAGCGTGGCCACGTTTATTGAGCCAGAATACGCTGCGGTGGCAAAAGCCGATCAGCGAAGGATTAACGCTACTGTTATTAGTTGCTTCGGCGTGGACGCTGGGCAAGATGGTGTGGGTCGTCTCGGCTGAACAAACACCAGTGCCGACTTGGAGCCCCACGTTATCAGGGCTTAAGGCCGAACGTCAGCCACTCGATATCAGCGTATTGCAAAAAGGTGAGCTGTTTGGTGTGTTTACTGAGCCGAAAGAAGCTCCGGTTGTGGAGCAACCTGTGGTGGTGGATGCTCCGAAAACGCGCTTGAGCCTTGTGCTGTCTGGTGTGGTGGCGAGTAATGATGCGCAAAAAAGTTTGGCTGTTATCGCCAATCGTGGTGTGCAAGCGACGTATGGCATTAATGAAGTGATTGAAGGGACTCAGGCCAAGCTAAAAGCCGTGATGCCGGATCGGGTCATCATCAGCAACTCCGGGCGTGATGAAACCTTGATGCTTGAAGGGTTAGACTACACCGCGCCTGCGACGGCTTCGGTATCCAACCCTCCGCGTCCACGACCCAATCAACCTAATGCTGTGCCGCAGTTTGAGGATAAAGTGGATGCAATTCGTGAAGCAATCGCACGAAATCCGCAGGAAATTTTTCAATATGTGCGCCTATCTCAGGTAAAACGCGATGACAAAGTACTCGGCTATCGCGTCAGTCCCGGTAAAGATCCGGTACTGTTTGAATCAATAGGTTTACAAGATGGCGATATGGCAGTGGCACTGAATGGCCTAGATCTGACCGATCCTAATGTAATGAACACGCTATTTCAGTCGATGAATGAGATGACTGAAATGAGTCTGACCGTTGAGCGTGATGGTCAACAACATGATGTATATATTCAATTTTAACGCTAAGGCGAGTAACGACGCCTTAGTGAGGCAAGGGAGTTCCCAGTGAAATATTGGCTGAAAAAAAGTTCATGGCTGTTGGCGGGCAGTTTGCTGTCTACCCCTCTAGCGATGGCAAACGAGTTTAGCGCCAGCTTTAAAGGCACCGACATTCAAGAATTTATCAATATTGTGGGACGCAATCTTGAGAAAACCATCATTGTCGACCCTTCGGTACGCGGCAAAGTCGATGTGCGCAGTTTTGATACCTTAAACGAAGAGCAATATTACAGTTTCTTCCTCAGTGTGCTCGAAGTGTACGGTTTCGCCGTCGTTGAAATGGATAATGGCGTACTGAAAGTCATCAAATCGAAAGATGCAAAGACCTCAGCCATTCCGGTGTTGAGTGGTGAAGAGCGCGCCAATGGCGATGAAGTCATTACCCAAGTGGTCGCGGTGAAAAACGTTTCCGTACGCGAGTTGTCCCCTTTGCTGCGCCAACTGATTGATAACGCAGGGGCGGGAAACGTAGTGCACTACGATCCGGCGAACATCATTTTGATCACGGGGCGAGCTGCGGTAGTGAACCGTTTAGCGGAAATTATTCGTCGCGTTGACCAAGCCGGTGACAAAGAGATTGAAGTGGTTGAGCTTAATAATGCATCGGCAGCTGAAATGGTGCGGATTGTTGAAGCGCTCAACAAAACGACAGACGCGCAAAACACCCCTGAATTCTTAAAGCCCAAGTTTGTGGCAGACGAGCGTACCAACTCGATTTTGATTTCTGGCGATCCTAAAGTGCGCGAGCGCCTCAAGCGTCTGATCAAGCAGTTGGATGTTGAGATGGCGGCCAAAGGCAATAACCGCGTGGTGTATTTGAAATACGCCAAAGCTGAAGATCTGGTCGAAGTACTGAAAGGGGTGTCTGAGAACCTGCAAGCGGAAAAAGGCACCGGACAGCCGACCACTTCAAAACGTAATGAAGTGATGATTGCCGCGCACGCTGACACCAACTCGTTAGTGCTTACTGCGCCGCAAGACATTATGAATGCGATGCTGGAAGTGATTGGACAGCTAGATATTCGCCGTGCGCAAGTGTTGATTGAAGCGCTGATTGTCGAAATGGCAGAGGGCGATGGGATCAACCTTGGTGTGCAGTGGGGCTCGCTGGAAAGTGGTTCAGTTATCCAATATGGCAACACTGGCGCGTCGATTGGCAATGTGATGATTGGTCTTGAAGAAGCCAAAGACACAACCCAAACCAAAGCGGTTTATGATACTAATAACAACTTCTTGAGAAATGAAACGACGACCACCAAAGGGGATTACACCAAGTTAGCCTCTGCATTGTCGAGCATTCAAGGTGCTGCAGTCAGCATCGCGATGGGCGACTGGACGGCCTTAATCAACGCGGTCTCTAATGATTCCAGCTCGAATATCCTGTCATCACCCAGCATTACGGTGATGGATAACGGTGAAGCCTCCTTTATCGTGGGTGAAGAAGTGCCGGTTATCACAGGTTCTACTGCAGGCTCTAATAACGACAACCCATTCCAAACCGTGGATCGTAAAGAAGTCGGTATCAAGCTTAAAGTGGTGCCGCAGATCAACGAAGGTAACTCAGTCCAGCTCAATATTGAGCAAGAAGTCTCGAACGTGTTGGGCGCCAATGGAGCGGTAGACGTGCGTTTTGCGAAGCGTCAGCTCAACACTTCTGTGATGGTGCAAGATGGGCAGATGTTGGTGCTCGGCGGTTTGATTGATGAGCGAGCTCTTGAGAGTGAGTCGAAAGTCCCGCTCTTGGGGGATATTCCTCTGCTGGGTCAACTGTTCCGCTCAACCAGCTCGCAAGTGGAAAAGAAAAACCTGATGGTGTTTATCAAGCCGACCATTATTCGTGATGGCGTGACGGCCGATGGCATCACCCAACGTAAATACAACTACATCCGCGCCGAGCAACTGTTCCGCGCCGAAAAAGGTTTACGTCTGCTGGATGATGCTAGCGTGCCTGTGTTGCCGAAATTTGGCGATGACCGCCGCCATTCACCTGAAATTCAAGCCTTTATTGAGCAGATGGAAGCCAAGCAATGACCGAAATGGTGATCTCTCCAGCTGAGCGACAGTCGATTCGTCGTCTGCCCTTTAGCTTCGCCAATCGCTTTAAGTTGGTGCTGGATTGGAATGAGGATTTCTCCCAAGCCAGCATTTATTACTTAGCGCCGTTGTCGATGGAGGCGCTCGTCGAAACCAAGCGGGTGGTCAAGCACGCTTTCCAACTGATTGAGCTCTCTCAAGCGGAGTTTGAAAGCAAGCTAACCCAAGTCTATCAGCGTGATTCTTCAGAAGCGCGTCAATTGATGGAAGACATTGGTGCCGACAGTGATGACTTCTTCTCACTGGCGGAAGAGCTGCCTCAAAACGAAGATTTGCTAGAAAGTGAAGATGATGCGCCGATCATCAAACTGATCAACGCCATGTTGGGCGAAGCGATCAAAGAAGGCGCGTCAGATATTCACATTGAAACTTTTGAAAAAACACTGTCGATCCGTTTTCGAGTCGATGGCGTGCTGCGCGAAGTACTGGCACCCAGCCGCAAACTCTCATCGCTGCTCGTTTCACGGGTCAAAGTGATGGCCAAGCTCGACATTGCCGAAAAACGTGTGCCGCAAGATGGCCGTATTTCGCTGCGTATCGGTGGCCGCGCGGTCGATGTGCGGGTTTCAACCATGCCTTCATCACATGGTGAGCGAGTGGTAATGCGTTTGCTGGATAAAAACGCGACGCGCCTTGATCTGCACAGTTTGGGTATGACGGCGCATAACCATGATAATTTCCGCCGTTTGATTAAGCGGCCGCATGGGATCATTCTGGTGACTGGCCCAACCGGCTCGGGTAAATCGACCACCTTGTACGCGGGTTTGCAAGAGCTCAACAGCAGCGAGCGCAACATTTTAACCGTAGAAGATCCGATCGAATTTGATATTGATGGTATCGGTCAGACCCAAGTCAACCCAAGGGTAGACATGACCTTCGCACGGGGGCTACGCGCTATTTTGCGTCAAGACCCCGATGTGGTGATGGTGGGGGAAATTCGTGATTTGGAAACGGCGCAAATTGCAGTGCAAGCCTCGCTGACTGGTCACTTAGTGATGTCGACTCTGCACACCAACACGGCCGTTGGGGCGGTGACTCGGCTGCGCGATATGGGCATCGAGCCTTTTTTGATCTCCTCTTCACTGCTCGGTGTTCTGGCTCAGCGCTTGGTGCGCACCTTATGCCCAGATTGCAAAGAGCCTTACGAGGCGGACAAAGAGCAGCGCAAACTGTTTGATAGCAAGAAAAAAGAACCGCTGATCCTTTATCGTGCAACGGGCTGCCCTAAATGTAACCACAAAGGTTACCGTGGCCGAACCGGTATCCACGAGCTGCTGCTGGTGGATGACGCGTTGCAGGAGCTGATCCATAGCGAGGCGGGCGAACAGGCGATGGAGAAACACATTCGCGCGACCACGCCGAGCATTCGTGATGATGGTCTAGATAAGGTGCGCCAAGGCATTACTTCGCTAGAAGAAGTGATGCGGGTGACTAAGGAGTCCTAATGGCCGCGTTTGAATACAAAGCGCTGGATGCCAAGGGACGCCATAAAAAAGGCGTGATTGAGGGCGATAATGCACGTCAGGTGCGTCAGCGCCTGAAAGAGCAAAGCCTAGTGCCGATGGAGGTGGTGGAGACTCAAGTCAAAGCCGCGCGCAGTCGCAGCCAAGGTTTTGCGTTTAAGCGTGGGATCAGTACGCCGGATCTGGCGCTGATCACTCGCCAATTGGCGACTTTAGTTCAATCCGGTATGCCACTGGAAGAGTGTTTACGCGCGGTTGCCGAGCAGTCGGAAAAACCGCGGATTCGCACCATGTTGGTGGCGGTGCGCGCTAAAGTGACCGAAGGTTACACCCTCTCTGATAGTCTTGGCGATTATCCGCACGTGTTTGATGAGCTGTTTCGTTCTATGGTTGCGGCGGGCGAAAAATCTGGCCACCTCGATTCCGTTCTCGAACGTTTAGCTGACTACGCCGAAAACCGCCAGAAAATGCGCTCTAAACTGCAACAGGCCATGATTTACCCTGTGGTGCTGGTGGTGTTTGCGGTCGGTATCGTGGCGTTTTTGTTGGCAGCGGTAGTGCCGAAAATCGTGGGTCAGTTTGTGCAAATGGGGCAAGCCTTGCCGGCATCGACTCAGTTTCTGCTTGATGCCAGCGATTTCCTGCAACATTGGGGGATTTCGCTGCTGGTCGGTCTCTTGATGCTGATTTATCTGGTGCGCTGGTTGCTGACCAAGCCCGATATTCGTTTGCGTTGGGATCGCCGAGTGATTTCCTTGCCTGTGATTGGCAAGATTGCACGCGGTCTGAATACTGCGCGCTTTGCGCGTACGCTGTCGATCTGTACCTCAAGTGCAATCCCGATTCTGGATGGTATGCGCGTTGCGGTGGATGTGATGACCAATCAGTTTGTGAAACAGCAAGTGTTGGCTGCGGCCGAAAACGTACGCGAAGGCTCTAGCCTGCGCAAAGCGCTAGAGCAGACCAAGCTCTTTCCTCCCATGATGCTGCACATGATTGCCAGTGGTGAGCAGAGTGGAGAATTGGAAGGCATGTTGACGCGCGCTGCGGATAACCAAGACAACAGTTTTGAATCAACGGTCAACATCGCGCTTGGCATTTTTACCCCGGCCTTGATTGCCTTGATGGCGGGGATGGTGCTGTTTATTGTGATGGCGACCCTGATGCCGATTTTGGAAATGAATAACTTAATGAGTCGTTAAGTCGTCACGCGCGGCGAAAACGACATAGTGTGGAGTAACTATGAAAAAAATGCGTAAACAAACGGGCTTTACCCTGCTCGAAGTAATGGTGGTTGTGGTGATTTTGGGCATTCTGGCCAGCTTTGTTGTCCCCAACCTCTTAGGTAACAAAGAGAAAGCGGATCAACAGAAAGCGGTGACCGATATCGTCGCGCTGGAAAATGCGTTGGATATGTACAAGCTTGACAACAGCGTTTACCCGACGACTGATCAAGGTTTGGAAGCGTTAGTGACTAAGCCAACCAATCCAGAGCCGCGTAACTATCGCGAAGGCGGTTACATCAAGCGTCTGCCTAAAGATCCTTGGGGTAACGACTACCAATACTTGAGCCCAGGCGATAAAGGCACGATTGATGTGTTCACCTTAGGTGCGGACGGTCAAGAAGGTGGTGAAGGTACCGGTGCCGATATCGGTAACTGGAATATCCAAGATTTTCAATAAGCTTGGCTAATTAGCGGTAACTGACGGAACCTTATGACAGCGACACGCGGTTTTACTTTGTTGGAAATTTTGCTGGTGCTGGTGCTGGTTTCGGCCAGTGCGGTGGCGGTCATCGCCACCTTTCCGGTTTCCGTCAAAGATGAAGCCAAAATCAGTGCGCAGAGTTTTTATCAGCGTCTGTTGCTGCTCAATGAGGAAGCGATTCTCAGCGGGCAAGATTTTGGCGTGCGGATCGATGTCGATACGCGCCGTCTCACTTTTTTGCAACTCACCGCCGACAAAGGTTGGCAAAAGTGGCAAAACGACAAGATGACCAACCAAACCACCCTTAAAGAAGGGTTACAGCTCGACTTTGAACTCGGTGGTGGCGCTTGGCAAAAAGACGATCGTCTGTTTAATCCCGGCTCTCTGTTTGATGAAGAGATGTTTGCCGATGAGAAAAAAGAGCAAAAACAGGAACCGGCTCCGCAACTGTTTGTGCTATCGAGTGGCGAAGTGACCCCATTTACGCTGAGCATTTTCCCTAAAGGGCAGGAGCCCGATGAGCAGTGGCGAGTGACCGCGCAAGAAAATGGCACTCTGCGTCTACTGGCTCCGGGAGAAAGTGATGAAGAGTAAACGCGGTTTTACTTTGCTTGAAGTGCTGGTCGCGCTGGCAATTTTTGCTACCGCGGCGATCAGTGTGATCCGCTCGGTCAGTCAACACATCAATACGGTCAATTATCTTGAAGAGAAGATGTTTGCGGCCATGGTCGTGGATAACCAAATGGCGCAAGTGATGCTCAATCCGCAATCTTTAGCGGCGCGTGAGGGCAGTGAGCAGATGGCCGGACGGACTTGGTACTGGAAGCTGAGTCCTGTCAAAACCGCCGACAATCTGCTCAAAGCCTTTGATGTCAGTGTCGCCACAGAAAAAGGCGCGACCCCAGTCGTGACGGTGCGTAGCTATGTGGCGAACTAACCAAGTATCTTCTCGCCAGAATATGGCGGGCTTTACTTTGATTGAAGTGTTGGTGGCGATTGCGATTTTCGCGAGCTTGAGTGTGGGCGCCTATCAGGTGCTCAATCAAGTCCAACGCAGCAATGAAATTTCTGCCGAGCGCACCGCGCGTTTGGCTGAATTGCAACGCGCCATGGTGATCATGGATGCCGATTTTCGGCAGATGGCCCTGCGCCAATTTCGCACCGATGGCGAAGCGCCGAGTGAGCAAATCCTACAATGGAAAGAATCGCTGCTCGATTCGGATCAGCACGGTTTGTTGTTTGTACGCTTGGGTTGGCATAACCCACAGCAACAATTTCCACGCGGTGAAGTGGCGAAAGTCGGTTACCGCCTGTTTGAAAACCGCTTAGAGCGGGTCTGGTGGCGCTACCCAGATACTCCAGCGGGGCAGCAAGGGCTGATCTCTCCGTTGTTAACTGGGGTGGAAGATTGGGCAGTACAGTTTTATTTGCAAGGTGAATGGAGTAAGGAGTGGGTGCCCACTAACGCCTTGCCTGAAGCCGTGAAAGTGACCTTGCGCCTAAAAGATTACGGTGAGATTGAGCGGATATACCTTACAGGGGGCGGTTCACTCAATATGACGCAAGAGAGTGTTGAAAATGCGGGCTAAACAGCGCGGCGTGGCGTTAATTGTGATTCTGCTCCTGCTGGCGGTGATGGTCTCGATTGCTGCGACCATGGCCGAACGTCTGTTTAGTCAGTTTCAGCGTGCCACGCATCAGCTCAACTATCAGCAGGCTTATTGGTACAGTCTTGGCGTCGAAGCGCTAGCGAAAAAAGGCATTGAGCAGAGCTACCAAGACAGTGAAACCATCAATTTGAGTCAGCCTTGGGCTTTGAAAGAGCAAACTTATCCGCTCGATTACGGACAGGTGCGCGGCAAAATCCGCGATATGCAAGCTTGCTTTAATCTCAATGCACTCGCGGGGGTAAAGCTCACGCCAGACAGCGTGAAAAAACCGTATTTGCTGACGGTGCTGCAAGCGCTGCTTGAAGGGCTGGAAGTGGAGAGTTATCAAGCGGAAGTGATTGCCGATTCGACGTTAGAGTTTATTGATAAAGATGACTCTGTACGCACCGCTTATGGGGTGGAAGACAGTTACTATGAATCGATGATCCCGGCCTATATGGCGGCGGATACTTGGTTGGCCGATGCGAGCGAGTGGCGTGCGGTACAGCAAGTGGGGGGAGAAACGATGAATAAAGCCTTACCTTATGTGTGTGCGTTGCCAACCGATCAATGGCGCTTGAATGTGAACACGTTACCCGCTGAGCAAGCGGCACTGCTGGCGGCCATGTTTAGCCCAACATTGAGTCCGGAAAGCGCGAAAACCTTGCTCGAAGGGCGACCTTTCGATGGTTGGGCGAGTGTGGATGATTTTCTTGCCCAATCGGCACTCACCGGAGTGGATAACGCGGTGCGTGAGGAAGCGAAGAAATACCTCAGTGTAGATAGCCATTATTTTGAATTAGATGCACAGGTGCTGGTCGATACGTCTCGCGTGCGGATCCGCAGCCTGTTTTACAGTAACGATAAGAAAACTGCGACGGTGATACGCCGCCGCTTTGGAGGGATCAGTGAGCGAGTTTCTGACCGTTCGACTGAGTAGTCAAAAAGAGGCCGATATCCCTTGGCTGGTTTGGTCTGCCGAGCAGCAAGAAGTGATTGCCAGCGGCCAAGTGGCTGGTTGGGAAGCCTTGCATGAAATTGAGTCTTATGCTGATCAGCGCAGCGTAGTGGTATTACTGGCGGCGAGTGATTTGATTTTAACGTCAGTGGAGATCCCGCCCGGCGCTTCTCGTCAGCTTGAAAATATGCTGCCGTATTTGTTAGAAGATGAAATCGCCCAAGATGTGGAAGATGTGCACTTTTGTGTGCTGAGTAAAGGACGAGAAACGGCGGATGTGGTCGGTGTCGATCGTCTTTGGCTGCGCGCTTGCTTAGATCATCTCAAAGCGTGCGGTTTTGATGTGAAGCGCGTATTGCCTGATGTACTGGCGATCCCTCGCCCAGAGCACGGTTTAGCTGCCCTGCAATTGGGTGATGAGTGGTTAGTGCGTAAAAGCACTACGCAAGGGATGGCAGTGGACGCGCAGTGGTTAAGCTTACTGGCCGCTTCCGATTGGGTGCAGAATGAGGGTGAGTATTTGCCTTTGCAAGCGCTCACGCCGCTTCCAGAGCTGAGCTTAGCCGAAACCCAAGAGTGGCGTTATGAGCCGAGCGGTTTAGTCATGCAACTGCTGACTCAGGAGGCCTTAACCAGCAAGTTCAACTTGCTGACGGGGAGTTTTAAACTCAAGTCTTCTTGGCTGCGGTATTGGCAAATATGGCGCAAAGTGGCGATCGCTGCTGGGCTATTTGTCGCGGTATCCATCAGTTATTCGCTGTTTCAGGCGCATCAATACGAAGCACAAGCGGACGCTTACCGCGCGGAAAGTGAGCGGATTTTCCGCAGCATCTTCCCTGATAAACAGAAAATCCCGACCGTGACTTATTTGAAAAGACAGATGAGTGATGAGATGGCGCGTTTATCTGGCGGTGCCAGTGTGGGCAGCGTTTTGAAGTGGCTAAGCCCGTTGCCTGAGGCTTTGAAAGGGGTCAATCTACAACTGCAAAGCATCAAATTTGACAGTAACCGCAGTGAGATTCGCCTAGAAGCGACCAGTCGTGATTTCCAAAGTTTTGAACAAGCTCGCACTCAGCTTGAGCAGTATTTTGCTGTTGAACAGGGGCAGCTCAATAAAAATGGCGAGCAAGTGTTTGGCGTGTTTGTGGTGAAGCCCAAGTAAGGAGAAATGATGAAAGAATTATTGGCTCCTGTGCAGGCTTGGTGGCGAAGTGTCACCCCTCGTGAGCAAAAGATGGTAATGGGCATGGGCGCGCTGACGGTACTCGCTATCGCTTATTGGGGAATATGGCAGCCTTTGAGTGAGCGTACCGCCCAAGCTCAAGCACGATTACAAACCGAAAAACAGCTACTGAGTTGGGTTAGTGAAAACGCCAACGACATCGTAACGCTCCGTGCGCAAGGGGGCAGTGATGCGCCAAGCGATCAACCACTCAATCAGGTGATCACTAATTCGACGCGTCAGTTCAATATTGAGCTGATCCGCGTGCAGCCGCGCGGCGAAATGATGCAGGTCTGGATCCAACCGCTACCGTTTTCGCAATTGGTCTCATGGATTGCGTATTTGCAAGAGCGCCAAGGGGTGAGCGTGGATGCGATTGATATTGACCGTGGTAAAGTGAACGGCGTTGTGGAAGTCAAACGTCTGCAACTGAAGCGTGGAGGCTGATATGAAGCGTGCTGTTGGCTATGGTCTGTTATTTTCCACAGTGTTAATGACCAGCGTGGTCGTGCATTTGCCTGCCCAAGTGGCGCTTAGCCCGCTACCGCTGCCTGAAGGTTTAGAGCTCACTGGTATAGAGGGTACTCTGTGGCAAGGTCAAGCCGCGCAAGTTCGTTGGCAAGGCATGAGCCTAGGCGATCTCAACTGGGATCTCCACCTCTCGGCGTTACTGTTGGGGCAGTTGGAGGCGGATATCCGCTTTGGCCGCGGTAGCAGCACACAACTAAGAGGGAAAGGTGTCGTGGGGGTCGGTTTGAGTGGTCCCTATGCCGATGATTTTTTACTCTCCTTACCGGCTGCGCAAGCCATTACTTGGCTACCGCTACCGGTACCACTGATGGCGCAAGGGCAGTTGGAGATGGCCGTCAAACAGTACCGCTTTGGTGAGCCTTACTGCCAGCAAGCCGAAGGCAGCTTAGCTTGGTCAGCCGCGCAGCTAGAATCGCCGATTGGTGCGCTGCAGCTTGGTACTGTCGTGTCGGATTTTACCTGCCAAGAGAGCGTTGTGACCCTGAAAGGTGGCCAAAAAACTGCGCAGGTGAGCAGTGAATTTAACCTCAGTTTACAGCCGGACAATCGCTATCAAGCACAAGCGTGGTTTAAACCAGAAGCTGAATTTCCTGAGAGTTTAAAGGAGCAGTTGAGCTGGCTACCGCAGCCTGATGGGCAAGGTCGCTATCCGTTCAATCAACAAGGTCAGCTCTAGGATGTGTTATCCCATTCATTTCACGCCCAACTGGGCGTGAAATTTTATCGGCTAGTCTTTGATTTTTAAGATCTCATTCCAAGGTAAATCCGCATCACCAAGCACGATGAAGTTCGGGTTTTCCAAGGTTTCCCGCTCATTGTACGAGAGGGGCGATAATTGAGTGCTCAGAATGCGCCCACCCGCTTCTTCGACAATGCACTGGGTTGCGGCGGTATCCCATTCGCCAGTTGGACCAAGGCGCAGATAGCAATCTACCGCACCTTCTGCCACTAAGCAGGCTTTCAGTGCTGCAGAGCCCAGTGGCACCAAGTCATAATTCCAAGCACTGCTTAAACGGCGCGTGATTTTGTTGATGTCTTGGCGACGGCTGATGGCAATCGCGATCGAGCTGCTCGGCAGCTCATGTTTGTGAGTCTGAATTTTGAGGCTCTGCGCCATGTCGGGGATCTTCCACGCCCCTTTGCCTGCGTAAGCGTAGTAAGTCACACCAGAAACGGGGCCATACACCACCCCCATCACCGGATGGTTATTTTCCACGAGCGCAATGATGGTCGCGAAGTCGCCGCTACGTGCGATGAACTCTTGAGTGCCATCCAGCGGATCCACCAGCCAATAGCGCTGCCATGTTTCGCGAGTGGCAAGGTCGATATTGGCTTCTTCCTCCGAGAGGATCGGAATATCAGGGGTCAGCTCGCGCAACTGCTCACACAGAAACTTATGTGCGGCTAAATCGGCGCTGGTGACAGGCGTTGAATCACTTTTGGTGAAGGCTTCATAAGATTTATTTTGATAGATATCGAGGATGAGTTGCCCTGCCGCTCGCGCGATGTTAATGACATCGGGCAGTAAGTGCGAGAGATCCTGTGGTGTAGACATAGTGACTCCGAAGGCGTGCGATTCACGCCTGAAGAAAACGCAGAGCCAACAGCAAGGCTGTGATGCTGCGCGCTTCACAAAAATCGAGATGGGTCAGCAGATCTTCTGCTTGTGCTAAAGGCCAGCGAATGATCTCCAACGGCTCTGGCTCATCCCCCTCTAACTGTTCTGAGTATAGATCCTGAGCAACAAAAAGAACCATTTTACTGGAGAAGTAAGAAGGAGCCAGCACCACCTCTTTGAGCGGCGTTAACTGGCGCGCGCCAAAACCAATTTCTTCTTTTAATTCACGATTGGCCGCTTGCTCGGCGGTTTCACCATGATCGACCAAGCCTTTTGGAAAGCCTAATTCGTAACGCTCCGTTCCTGCAGCGTATTCGCGCACGAGGAGTAAATCACCTTGGGCTGTGATCGGCACCATCATCACCGCATGACGACCGCTCGGCTTCATACGCTCGTAAGTTCTTTGTTCACCGTTTGAGAAACGCAGATCCAAAGCTTCAATAGTAAACAGACGCGATTTGGCGACCGTTTCACGATCCAGAATTTCTGGTAAAGATTTGGATGACATACGCAGACTCCTGAGCAAAAAAGTTTTCTTAATATATGAGAAATAATCACAGTTTGAAACGCTCAATATGCCGACACCAATAAAAAAGCTGATGTGAATACATCAGCTTCGAATTGGAGTGATAGGCAGGCTGAACGCTTAGTAGTAAGAGTGCTCACCGCGATCGTGCTCGGTGGAGTCACGTACCGCAGTCAGTTCACCAGCAAATTGAGCCAGCAGCTCTTTCTCAATGCCTTCTTTAAGCGTAACGTCGACCATAGAGCAGCCGTTACAGCCACCGCCAAATTGCACCAGAGCCACACCATCATCCGAAATGCTGATCAGACGAACGTGGCCACCATGGCCGGCCAATTGAGGGTTGACTTGGGTTTGCAGGGCGTATTCTACGCGCTCCATCAGCGAGGCATCGTCAGAAACTTTGCGCATTTTCGCGTTAGGGGCTTTCAGGGTCAGTTGTGAACCCATTTTGTCGGTGACAAAGTCAATCACCGCTTCTTCCAAAAAGGGCAAGCTAAGTTCATCAACATAGGCAGAAAAGCCACTGAAAGGGTATTCCGTATCAGTCGCTTCTACGGCTTCCGGTGGGCAGTAAGAGACGCCACACTCGGCATTTTGGGTGCCTGGGTTAACCACAAACACACGAATATTGGTGCCTTCAGGCTGCTGAGCCAGCAGCTTAGCGAAGTGAGATTGGGCAGATTCAGTAATAGTAATTGGATTTGACACGACGAATACCTGAGTAAAAGAATAGGTTATTGCTCACCATTCTACTCCTGAGTTAGCGATGATCCAGCCCTTTTGCGTTAAAAAACGTCAACCGTGGCTATCTTTCGGCTCGGGAGTGCGGCATATGCAGTAAATATCAATGCTTTGCACACCGACATCAAGCAGTAAATCGCATAAATGTCGGATCGTACTGCCTGTGGTCACCACATCGTCCACAATCGCAACATGTGGTTGGTTTGGCGGATGATTCAGCACAAACGCATCGCGTAGGTTGTGGATTCGCTGCGCCTTGCTGAGTCCTTGTTGATGCGGTGTCGCTCGGCGGCGTGCAAAGAGTTGGTGGTCATATTCAACGTTCAGCATATTGGCTAACTCGCGCGCCAGCAGATCGCTTTGATTAAAGCCGCGTTGCCAGCGTCGCCGCCAATGCAGTGGCACGCTGCACAGCAACGGGGCTGGCTCGTTAATCTGGGTGGCGAGTAGCTTAGCCAAGCGCGGCGCTTGCCAAAACTGGCGTTGGTATTTGAGTTGATGCACCGCATCACTAAGTGGAAAGCGGTAATCGCCGACACACATCAGTTTTCGCCACGGCGGAGGCTGACCCAAACACTGCCCGCACTGATCAACTGGGGTAAGAGTCGGTAAACCGCAGCGTGCGCAGCGATAACCGTGCTCAAGCCAAGCTTGGCAGGCAGAGCAGACGCCAAACGGCGAATTTGTATCTAGCGCCAGTCGACAGAGATGACATTCCGGAGTCAGCAGTGGTGCGGTAGTTTTTCTGAGCCAATGGGTTAACATAGCGAGCCAAGAATCGGGGTAATGTGCTTCATCTTGCCAATTGGCAGAGTGGATGAAGATGGAAATAGACGGAGAAACTGTGACCATGGCGTTGTATTGGCAAGTCAGTGGACAAGGGCAAGATCTGGTATTGGTACACGGCTGGGGCATGAACGGGGCGGTATGGCAGCAAACCGCACAAGCCTTGAGTGACCATTTTCGAGTGCATGTGGTGGACTTACCCGGTTATGGTCATAGTGCCGAGCAACATGCCGCAAGCTTAGAAGAGATTGCTCAAGCCTTGTTAGAGCATGCACCGCGCAACGCCATTTGGGTCGGCTGGTCACTGGGTGGCTTAGTCGCCACGCACATGGCGCTGCATCATTCAGACTATGTCAGCAAATTGGTGACGGTCGCTTCCTCGCCCAAATTTGCGGCGCAGGGCAGCTGGCGTGGTATTCAACCGGATGTGCTGACCGCGTTTACCGATCAGTTGGTGGCCGATTTTCAGCTGACCATTGAGCGCTTTATGGCGCTGCAAGCCATGGGTAGCCCAAGTGCGCGCCAAGATGTGAAAGTGCTTAAACAGGCTGTGCTGTCGCGCCCTATGCCTAATCCACAATCATTGCTCGCAGGGCTGACGATGCTCGCCGAAGTCGATTTGCGTGATGAGCTGCAACACATCAGCGTGCCTATGCTGCGGCTATATGGTCGGTTGGATGGGTTAGTCCCCGCGAAAGTCGCCCGTGATTTGAACCATTTAGCGCCTTACAGTGAAGCGTTCATGTTTGACCAATCTTCCCATGCGCCGTTTATGACCGAGGCGGAGGCGTTTTGTCAGCAGCTTATCGAGTTTGCGACTCGTTAGATCCCCCCTTCCTACTTTAAGCTGTCACTCCAAGTCGTTTGGGGGAGTGTGAATTTTGTCGCGCTGACCAAAATTTGACTCAATCATTTTCGGAACAGGTCGATAAATAGACTAACCCGGAGTGAAAGCCGAGGGTGGGCGAAGCTGAGGAGGTTTCGGCTATGCTAGTGTCACCGACCAATGTCAGTGTGCCGCTGATCGCCCCATCAGTGAACGTGCAAACGGAGCAGGCCGCACGCGACAATCGCGTTCGCGAGCCAGTGACGCCAACCGTACAACTGGCCAAATCGAACGCTGAACGTAAGATCAAAGAGGATGATAAGCGTCGCAAGCAACCATCGTGGGATCCAGCAGAACACCCACGTTATGATATCGGCGGCGAAGCGGAGGCGCAGACCTCCCATCACGATGAACCGAAAAGTGAGCTTGAGCGATTGTTTGATCTGCTCGCACTCGCTTCGTACAGCCAAGAGCAAGGCAAAGGTTATGCGATGCGTTTTCGCTTACCTAAGCACATCATTGATGCGGCGATAACAGAAGGCAAAATGGCGCGCCGGCGTGTCGTGATCAAATACTATTATGGTCACGCAGTGGCACCCAACACACCTTCAGACGTGATTGCGGTTTTGTAGGTGAGTTATCTCGCGCAATAAAAATCCCCACAGCTGTGGGGATTTTTTTATGCAGCATAACGGTTAGGTCATGATGAAATGTGTTTGTCGGCTATTTCTTCGCTTTAGCGAAAGCAGCGGCAAACGCACCGCCCATGGCACCACCCAGTGCATTGCCTTGCGGCTCATCACGGCGTGGAGCGCGACGCTCTTGCCCTGAGCGTGGCGCAGCGCTGCGTTGGCTGCGGTTATCTTGTCCCGGCTCATCGTTTAAGCGCATCGAAAGGGCGATACGCTTACGCTGCACATCCACTTCCATCACTTTGACTTTGACGATGTCACCGGCTTTAACCACTTCACGCGGATCTGAGATAAAGCGATCGGTCAGCGCAGAAATATGCACTAAGCCATCTTGATGGACGCCGATATCCACGAACGCGCCAAAGTTGGCGACGTTAGAGACCACGCCTTCCAACACCATGCCCACTTCCAGATCTGACACCTCATGGATGCCTTCAGCAAAGGTCGCGGTTTTGAATTCCGGACGCGGGTCACGCCCCGGTTTATCCAGCTCCTTGATGATGTCGGTCACGGTGGGTACACCAAAGTTTTCATCGGTGTAATCGACCGCGCGAAGAGTGCGCAGGAACTCTGTATTGCCAATCAGCGCTTTCAGATCTTTGCTGTTCTTCTCAGCGATAGTTTTCACCACCGGATACGCTTCTGGGTGCACCGCTGAAGCGTCGAGCGGGTTTTTGCCATCCATAATGCGTAGGAAGCCGGCACACTGTTCAAACGCTTTAGGCCCCAAACGCGGCACTTTTTTGAGGGCACTACGCGACTCAAAACGACCGTTTTCATCACGATAATCCACAATGTTTTGCGCGAGTGCTGCAGACAAGCCCGCAACACGAGTCAGTAGCGCTGCCGAGGCGGTATTCACATCCACACCTACGGCGTTTACACAGTCCTCAACAATCGCATCAAGACGTTTCGCAAGCAGGGTTTGGCTCACATCGTGTTGATACTGGCCAACCCCTATCGATTTCGGGTCGATCTTCACTAATTCTGCGAGTGGGTCTTGCAGACGACGCGCGATAGAGACTGCGCCACGCAGTGACACATCGAGATTTGGGAACTCTTTCGCCGCTAGCTCTGAAGCGGAATACACCGATGCGCCCGCTTCGCTGACCATGATTTTTTGTACTTTGAGATTGCCGCGCTTGATTAAATCTGCCGCAAAAGCATCGGTTTCACGCGACGCCGTACCGTTACCAATCGCAATCAGATCCACGTTGAACTTTTTCACCAGCAGAGCAATAGACTGCATGGCGCGATCGTATTGATGCTGTGGTGCGTGCGGGTAAATCGTGTCGGTTGCCAGCACTTTACCGGTTGCGTCAACCACGGCGACTTTACAGCCAGTGCGCAGACCCGGATCGAGGCCCAGTGTCGCGCGAGGACCCGCCGGTGCCGCCATCAGCAGATCTTTTAAGTTGGTGGCGAACACTTCAATCGCTTCGATTTCCGCGCGCTCTTTCATCGCGCTCATCAGTTCGGTTTCCATGTGCATGGAGATTTTGATTTTCCATGCCCAACTGATCACCTGCTTGCGCCACGCATCGGCCGTCGCTTGGCTCAAATGAATGCCGTAATGCTCGGCAATCAGAGTTTCGCAGTAGGATTGGCGCGCACTCTCTTCCAATTCAGGATCGGCATTCAGCGTTAGGGTTAAGAAGCCTTCGTTACGGCCACGCAGCATCGCCAACGCGCGATGTGAAGGCGCTTTGCTGATCGGCTCGCGGTGATCAAAGTAATCTTTAAATTTCTCGCCCGCTTGCTCTTTACCCTCGATCACGCGCGACACAATTTCCGCGTTGCGATTGAGGTGCTGACGGATTTTTTCCAGTAGGTTGGCATCTTCCGCGATGCGTTCCATCACGATAGCGCGTGCGCCATCCAGTGCGGCTTTGCTGTCGGCGACGCCTTTCTCGGCATTAATGTATTTTGCCGCTTCGCTTTCAGGGTCAGTATTAGGCTGCGTCCACAGCGTATCGGCCAGTGGCTCAAGACCCGCTTCAATCGCGATTTGGCCTTTGGTGCGGCGTTTCGGTTTGTAAGGCAGATAGAGATCTTCAAGGCGGTTTTTGCTGTCGGCACTTAAAATCGCCTGCTCCAGCTCAGGGGTGAGTTTGCCTTGTTCTTGAATCGATTTGAGGATGGTTTGGCGACGGTCATCCATCTCACGCAGATAGGCAAGACGGCTATCTAAGTTGCGCAGTTGGGTATCATCCAATCCTCCCGTCACCTCTTTACGGTAACGGGCGATAAAAGGAACGGTATTGCCATCGTCGATCAGGGTGACGGCAGCGATAACTTGCTCAGGGCGAACATTCAGTTCTTGAGCAATCTGGTGGCAGATAGCTTTGCTCATCCGTGGTGGTCTCTTTTTGACATTTTCGGTTTATATGGGGGCAGTTACGCCTGACTCCAGCTCAACGTTTGAATGGAAGAGGAGTTTGAGCCTGCCCTCTAGACAGTTACTGATAATAGGCGGCTATTAATAACACGTCTGCTGCTCGCTTTTGAGAGCTTTCAGTCAAATCTTTTGCCCTGACTGGCAAAGCGTGCGAAAAATCGGTACTTTTCGCGCAACCCTATTTTGTTGAGAATCCCGTGTGAAAACTAAGCTGATTACCCGAGCTGGCTATAACAAGCTCAAGCAAGAGCTCGACTATTTATGGAAAGAACAACGTCCCGAGATCACCCAAAAAGTCTCTTGGGCGGCGAGCCTTGGCGATCGCTCAGAGAACGCTGATTACACCTACAACAAACGCCTGCTGCGACAGATTGATCGTCGTGTACGCTTCCTGAGTAAGTTGCTGCCAGAGCTGAAAATCGTTGATTATTCACCGCAGCAAGAAGGCAAAGTGTTTTTCGGTGCTTGGGTGGAAATTGAAAACGAAGCCGGAGAGGTGAAGAAGTTTCGCATTGTCGGCCCCGAAGAGATTTACGGTGATGCCAAAGATTACATCTCGATTGATTCCCCGATGGCGCGCGCGCTACTCAAAAAGCAAGTGGATGAAGAGTTTCAGGTGCACACCCCGACGGGCATCAAAGAGTGGTTTATCAACTCGATTGAGTATGAGAAAGGGGAATTGTGAGATCGTGTATTGTGGATTCGTAGCCTATCCGCTACAAAGACATAAAGATTAACAATTCTTTGCTCCCGGTGAGCGGTAACGATGTTACATTTTACTCGCCCGAAGAGTAGGGGATTGAACAACAGTTAGGTGGGATCATGGTGGAAAATCATAAAGTTTTAGTGGTAGATGATGATGCGCGCTTGCGTGCGCTGCTTGAGCGTTACCTGTCCGAGCAGGGTTTTCAAGTCCGCAGCGTGGCTAACGGCGAGCAGATGGATCGTCTGCTGACGCGCGAAAACTTCCATTTGATGGTGCTGGATTTGATGTTGCCGGGTGAAGATGGTCTTTCTATCTGTCGTCGTCTGCGCAATTCCAACAACATGATCCCGATTCTGATGCTCACTGCCAAAGGCGATGAGATTGACCGCATTGTCGGCCTAGAAGTTGGTGCCGATGATTACCTGCCTAAGCCATTTAACCCACGTGAGTTGCTGGCGCGTATCAAAGCGGTATTGCGCCGCCAAGTGATTGAAGCGCCGGGAGCGCCCAGTGCAGAAGAGACCATCATTGAATTTGGTGAGTTTCGCTTAAATCTTGGTACGCGAGAAATGTTCCGTGGTGAAGAGGCGATGCCACTCACTTCTGGTGAATTTGCTGTGTTGAAAGCACTCGTGACCAATGCCCGTGAACCGCTTTCGCGCGATAAACTGATGAACATGGCGCGTGGCCGTGAATATTCAGCGATGGAGCGCTCGATTGACGTACAGATTTCTCGTCTACGTCGTATGCTCGAAGTTGACCCTAGCAAACCGCGCTATATTCAAACCGTATGGGGACTCGGTTACGTGTTTGTTCCTGATGGTAAAGCCGCCAACTAACTTCTTTTAGGCACGCCGGGCAAGGGCGTCCTCGCTCCGCGCGTGCCCTTGCTACATTTAGGTGCCTTATGCGAATTCGCAGTTCATTTACCCAATCGATCCTTCTGTTTTTCTCTCTGTTGATCGCCAGTCAAATTTATTCTTACTACGCCGTCTTTAACTATGCGTTGCTGCCGAGTTTGCAGCAGTTCAACAAAATTCTTGCCCATGAAATCAGCTTGATGCTCGATGACACCAGTAATCCCAATGTCAGTTCAGAAATGGATGCGTTGCTCAAAAGGCGTGTGCTTGAGCAATTAGGGGTGACGATTCATAGTAACGACAGCCCCGAAGCGGTCGAATATCAACACGCGATCAGTTTGGATTTGATGAGCGAAGAGATGAGTAGTGAGCTGGGTTCACCCACAGAAGTGCGCATGGCGTTGGGCGAAGAGAGCTACATCCTGTGGATGAAGATCGATTCTCTGCCCGGCCAGTTGCTGCGTATTCCACTCTCAGAGCTGCAGGAAGAAGATTTCGCGCCGCTGTTTCGTAACAGCATTATTATGGCGCTACTGATTGTAATTGGTGGCTGGCTGTTTATTCGTCTGCAAAACCGTCCACTGATTGCCTTGGAAAAAGCCGCCAAAATGGTAGGTCGTGGAGAAACGCCACCACATCTACCTGAGCAAGGCACGCTAGAAATCCGCTCGGTAACGCGCGCGTTTAATCGAATGTCGAAAGGCATTCAAGCATTGGAAGAAGATCGCGCGCTGTTGATGGCGGGGATCAGTCATGACATCCGCACGCCCCTGACCCGCATCCGCTTGGCAACCGAGATGATGTCGCCAGAAGACAGCTACCTAGCTGAGAGCATCATCAGCGATACCGAAGAGTGTAACCAGATCATCAGCCAATTTATGGATTACCTCAAACCCGTCAATCGTGAAGCGTTTGAAGCGGTGGATTTGAATGATATTGCCAGCGATGTGGCAAGCTCTGAAGGGGGCTACGAAGTGCAGATTGAAACCGAGTTACAAGCAGGACTCGCGCCCGCCCTGGGCAACCCGATTGCGATTAAGCGTTCACTCAGTAACTTGGTAGTGAATGCGCTGCGCTACGGCAACGGTTGGGTCAAAGTGAGTAGCGGCATGACGGCCGATAAGAAGCTAGTCTGGCTGTCTGTGGAAGACAATGGGCCGGGTATCGATCCAAGCCAAGTAAATAAAGTGTTTGAGCCTTTTACTCGTGGGGATACCGCGCGGGGTAGTGAAGGGACGGGCTTAGGGCTGGCGATTGTGAAACGGATTGTCAGCCAGCATCATGGTGCGGTGTCGGTTAGCAATCGCAGCCAAGGTGGGCTGCGTGCTCAAATCAGTTTCCCGACTAAGCAGCAAAAGGGCTAACCTAAGTTAGCCCTGAATGAACAGCTAGTTTGATTCTTGCGCCGCTTCCGTTTTCGCTACTGAAGCGGCGTCTTCATCTCGGCGCACCTCAGGTAGCAGCAGGTTAAGCACGATTGCAGTAATACCACCTGCGGCTACACCTGAAGAGAACAGATTCTTAATAAATTCCGGCATAAACTGCAGAATCTCTGGCTTTTGCGCAATTCCCAAACCCATTGAGAAGGAGAGCGCCATGATCAGAATCGCGCGGCGATCCAAATCGACGCGAGAGATAATGCGCACGCCTGCCGCAGCAATCGTACCAAACATCACAATCGTTGCGCCGCCAAGCACAGGTTCAGGAATCAACTGTACAAAGCTTGCTACGCCAGGGAACAAGCCAAGTAGTACCAACATGCCCGCGATAAAATAACCCACATAACGGCTGGCAACGCCTGTCAGCAGGATCACGCCGTTGTTTTGGCTAAAGGTGGAGTTTGGAAAGCTGTTAAATACCGCGGCTAATGCGGAGTTGAGGCCATCAGCCAATACGCCACCTTTAATGCGCTTCATGTACACAGGGCCTTTGACTGGCTCACCAGAGACTTCGGAGGTCGCCGTGATATCACCAATCGCTTCTAGTGCGGTGATCAGGAAAATCAGAACCAGAGGTATAAACAGCGACCAGTCAAAGCCCAAACCGTACTGCATCGGAATAGGCAGAGCGATGAACTGGGTTTCCGCCAAGTTGTCGGTATTGACCATGCCCATCAGGTACGCCATCACATAACCTACCAGCATCGCAATCACAATCGAAGCCACTCGTACGTAAGGGTTGTGCGCTCGGTTCAGCAGCACAATGATCGCCAATACGGTGCCAGCTAGCGCAAGCTTATCGAGGCTACCAAAGCTGCCGTCAGCCATAGCGGCATAACCACCACCCATCGAAATCAATCCGACTTGTACCAGCGTTAGGCCAATCAAGGTCACCACAATCCCAGAGACTAATGGCGTGATAATGCGCTGGGCAAATTGCAGCACGCGGGACAGTAAAATTTCAGCGCTTGAGGCGACCAAAATCGTGCCAAAAATCGCGGCCATCATGGTCTCTATATCTGCACCGCCTGCTTTGAGCGCAAGTCCAGCACCAATAATGGGGCCTAAAAAGTTAAAGCTGGTGCCTTGAATGGAAAGCAAACCTGAGCCAATTGGGCCAAAGGTACGGATTTGAATGAAGGATGACAAACCCGAAGCAAACAGTGACATGCTGATGATGGTGTTGGTTTGATCGGCAGGTACACCAAGGGATTGGCAAATGATCAGCGATGGGGTGATCACGGCGACAAACATCGCCAGCAGATGTTGCAAGGCTGCGAAGAGAGTTTGAGGCAAAGGGGGACGATCATTGAGTTGATAGACCAGATCTGCCTTACGTGAAGTCGGTTGTGTCATAGCGATTTTCCTGATGGTCAATAACACCTTGCGCACGCTGAATGGGTGGTTAAGGTGGAGCAGAAGCCGCTTCTGTGATTGCTGTTATCCCCTTCCTATTTGAAGCTGCAGCGGTGTTGGCTCCGTTCGTTCACCCCAATCACATAGTTTGTCTATGCTCATGGGGATGAACTCACTTGCCGCCTACCTGCAACTCCAAGTAGTTTGGGTATAATCAGACTCTGCTCTGGGTAGAGAGGTAAACGTTTGCGCTTACCGGAAAATGGCGGCGATTATAGAGGTTTTACTCAGGAAAGCAAACGTTTGCTTGTGGGGTTTTAGACCGAATTGATGAGGATCAAAAACTAAGCTTTGGCGTAAATATCGCGCTCGCCTAACCAGCGGTCGATGATGGCTTGTGCATTCTGTGGGTAGCGTTCATGGATATGTCGCGCGATGCGTTGCACTTGCGGAACCAGTTGCTGATCGCGTACCAGATCAGCAATTTTGAAATCGGCTAAGCCGGTTTGTTTGGTGCCTAATAGCTCTCCGGGGCCGCGAATTTCCAAGTCGCGCTGCGCGATGACAAATCCATCGTTGCTTTCACGCAAAACGCCCAAACGCTTTTGCGCGGTTTTGGAGAGTGGTGCATGAAACAGCAGCACACAATGGCTGGCTACGGTACCACGCCCAACACGGCCGCGTAGCTGGTGAAGTTGAGCTAGCCCCAAACGTTCGGGGTTTTCAATGATCATCAAGCTGGCATTAGGCACATCCACGCCCACTTCAATCACTGTGGTGGCGACGAGCAGATGCAGCTCATTGTTTTTAAACGCCTGCATTACCGCTTGTTTTTCGGCGGGTTTCATCCGGCCATGCACTAAGCCGATTTTGACTTCGGGCAGTTTACGTTGCAGTTCCTCGGCCGTTTCTGCGGCCGCTTGCGCTTCCAGCACTTCGGATTCATCAATCAAAGTACACACCCAATACGCTTGCTTGCCTTCGTTGAGGCAGGCGTGGCGAATGCGCTCGACAATCTCATCGCGTTTGGTATCCGGAATCGCTACGGTTTGAATCGGAGTACGCCCGGGGGGTAACTCATCAATCACTGAGGTTTCCAAATCGGCATAAGCCGTCATCGCCAAAGTACGCGGGATCGGAGTAGCAGTCATAATGAGCTGATGCGGGTACGCGCCTTGTTTTGCGCCTTTCTCGCGCAGCTCTAAACGCTGATGTACCCCGAAGCGATGCTGCTCATCAATAATGACCAAGGCAAGATGGTCAAACGACACTTGCTCTTGAAACAGAGCATGGGTGCCAACCACCATTTTCACTTCGCCACTGGCGATGCGTGCCAGCTCCGTTTCCCGCGCTTTGCCTTTGAGCTTACCCGCGAGCCAGCCGACTTGAATGCCCATCGGCTCTAGCCACTGCGCAAAATTGAGCGCGTGCTGCTCGGCCAGTAGCTCGGTAGGAGCCATCAAGGCTACTTGATAGCCATGCTCAATCGCCCGCACTGCCGCAAGCGCTGCGACTAAGGTTTTGCCTGAGCCGACATCGCCTTGCACTAAGCGCATCATTGGGTGCGGCTTGGCTAAATCGGCTTCGATTTCGGCAACCACGCGCTGCTGCGCCTTAGTCGGTGAAAAGGGAAGCTGTGCTAAGAGTTGTTGTTTGAGTTGGTGGACGGGTGCCAGTGGCAAGGCCACATCTTGCTGGCCTTGACTGCGAATCGCGAGCATAGAGAGATTTTGCGCCAGCAGCTCTTCCATGATCAGCCGAATTTGCGCCGGATGTCGCCCTTGTTCAAACAGGCGCAAATCGATATCCGCCGATGGGCGATGAATGATCTTCAGCGCTTGGGCTAAGGTCATCTGCTGATCGTAAAGTCCGGATGGCAGTAACTCCTGCACCGCAGATTTTTCCAGTAGCACCAACGCTTGGTCAGTCAAATTACGTAGGGTGAGTTGGCGCAGTCCTTCAGTGGTTGGGTAAACCGGAGTCAGGTTTGGCTCAACATCGGGCGTTTGTGCAGGGGTAAAGAATTTGTAGTCAGGATGGATGATCTCTAAGCCTTGATTACCGCGTTTGATTTCCCCATAGGCATGCACAAATTTGCCTTCCGCAAAGTTGTTTTTCATCGCCGCGGTGAAGTTAAAAAAACGCAGTGTCAGTGTACCGTTGCCATCACTGATTTTCACGGTGAGCATTTTGCGTTTGCCAAACAGGGTATCCACTGCCATCACTTTGCCTTGTACCGCGGCCCATAAACCGTGGTGCAGTTGCACTATCGGATAAACGCGAGTGCGATCTTCATAACGCAGTGGAAGATGAAACAGCAGATCCTGCACCGTGTGCAAACCGACTTTCTCCAGTTTTTCGGCGACTTTGGCCCCGACACCGGAGAGTTCACAAAGAGGAACGGCTGAAAGGAGTTGTGACATGCGCGTTTGATCTAACCATTTGACTTAATGGCTATTCAAACATCGAGCTGTGTTTTTGTACAGGAAAAATTGCCCAAGATAGGGGGTGAAACGCAGGTTTCACCCTCGCTGGTGTTGTTCAGTTCTTACGGCGGCGCACTTTAAGCGCGTGGGGCATGGTGCGAATTTTGCGCATGATGCCAGCTAAATGCACCCGATCTTTGGTGGTGAGCAGAACGGTGACTGTGTACAAGCGACCATCGCGCTCTTCCGTTGACAGGCCATGAATATTCGAGCCCGTTTTGGAGATCACATTGGTCAGTTCAGCCAATGCACCTTGGCGGTTGTGCATATCCACTTTCAGCTCAGTAATGAACTCTTGATCGTAATCTTTAGTCCATTCCACCGCCATGTACTTGTCTGGCTCTTTTTGATAGCCGCGTACGTTTGGACAGGTTTCACGGTGTACCACTAAGCCACGTCCCGGTGAAACGTGAGCGATGATGTGATCGTCAGGAATGGGGTGACAACAGTTGGCAAAGGTGAGCAGAATGCCTTCTGCGCCGCGGATCGGCAGTTTATTTTTATTGCCGCCGGATTTGCTAGGCTCGGTCAGTTCATCAGCATTGCCAAGTAGGCGGCGTGCAATCACGATACTCATCAACTCACCCAAACCAATCGCGGCCAGTAAATCATCCATCGAGGCGATTTTTAGATCGCTCAAGACTTTGCTGATGTTCTCTGGGGCAATTTCGTTAACCGAGTGTTCGCCAAGCGCATGGTTAAGCAGGCGACGACCGAGAGTAATTGAGTCTTCGCGACGCATCGTCTTCAGCACTTGGCGGATTTTGGTACGCGCGCGCGAAGTCACCACATAGTTGAGCCATGCTGCATTCGGACGTGCGCCCGGCGCGCTGATGATCTCCACCGTCTGGCCACTTTTCAGCGATTGGCTGAGCGGGTATGGCGTGCGATCGACTCGCGCGCCGACGCAGGTATTACCGATGTCGGTATGTACCGCGTAAGCAAAATCGACGGCAGTTGCGCCCATTGGCAGCTCAACGATACGGCCTTTGGGAGTGAATACGTAAATCTCATCTGGGAACAGATCGGATTTGACGTTTTCGATAAATTCAAAGGAGTTACCGGCACTTTGCTGTAACTCGAGCAAGCTTTGCATCCAGCGCTGGGCTTTAATCTGCGCGGTAGTGCCACCTCGTTCACTATTGGCTTTGTACGACCAATGGGCTGCCACCCCTTTATCCGCCATCTGATCCATATCTTCGGTACGGATCTGCACTTCAACTGGAACGCCGTGGGGGCCAACCATGGAAGTGTGCAGCGATTGATAGCCGTTGGCTTTCGGGACGGCAATGTAATCTTTCATCCGCGCTGGGCGCGGCTTGTACAAGCTATGCACCTGACCCAACACGCGATAGCAGGTATCTGCGGTATCCACCACAATCCGAAACGCGTAAATATCCATAATGGTGTGAAAGCGCTGCTCTTTGGTTTTCATCTTGTTGTAGATGGAGAACAGGTTTTTCTCACGACCCACCACGCGAGCCGGCAGCCCCACTTCTTGTAAGCGGCCTTCGATTTCACTGTGGATGCGTTGGATCATCTCTTTGCGGTTACCGCGCGCGGCTTTCACCACCTCTTTAAGGACGCGATAACGATTCGGGTAGAGCGCTTCAAAGCCTAACTCTTCGAGTTCGGTTTTGATGTTATGGATACCCAAACGATGGGCGAGGGGAGCATAAATTTCTAAGGTTTCACGGGCAATGCGGCGTTTTTTGTCCGGACGCAGTGCACCGAGGGTGCGCATGTTGTGCGTGCGGTCGGCCAGTTTGATTAGGATAACCCGAATATCCTGCACCATGGCCAGCACCATTTTGCGAAAGTTTTCCGCCTGCGCCTCTTTGCGATCGCGAAATTTGAGCTTATCGAGCTTAGACACCCCGTCCACCAACTCGGCGACTGAGCTGCCAAAATGGGCATCTAAGTCTTCTTTGGTGACATCACAATCTTCAATCACATCATGCAGCAGTGCCGCTTGTAGCGTTTCTAGGTCGAGACGCATCTCGGCGAGAATTCGCGCGACGGCAACAGGGTGAATGATATAAGGTTCGCCGCTTGAGCGGGTTTGCCCTTCATGGGCATCTCTGGCTACCACATAAGATTGGCGCAGAGCCTCAATTTGAGGCTCTGTGAGGTATTCTTGGGCAACGTCTTTTAGACTATCGAATAGATACAAATTTCAGGCCCGGCGGGTTAAATCGCTACGATTAACGGTTGTGCATGATGCTGCTAACTGCAGCCAGCTCTGCCGCTTCTTGTTCTTGCTGCTCTTGACGCTCACGCGCATCCAGCACATCTTTCGTGATCAGCCCTTCTTCGATTTCGCGCAGAGCGATAACCGTTGGCTTATCGTTCTCTTCCGGCACCAATGCATCTTTACCGCCAGATTGCATTTGACGAGCGCGGCGAGCCGCAACCAGAACTAAGTCGAAACGGTTGCCAATTTTTTCAACAGCGTCTTGAACTGTTACGCGTGCCATGAGAACTCCAAAATTTAGTTAACTGATAAGTTGAATGACGAGAAAGTATACAGGCTAACCGGTTGAGATTCTAGCAACGGGATAGACTGATAACCCAAGCTGGCTGTTTATTCAGCCAACAGAGCAGACAACATAGCGCTATATTTAGCAGCTTGCTTGTCTTGCTTCAATCTTTCTGCACGAATGATGGCTTTGAAATCCATTAACGCGACATCAAAATCATCATTAATGATGACGTAATCATATTCGCTGTAATGCGAAATCTCAGATTTAGCCTCACCCATGCGTTTAGCGATCACCGCATCGCTGTCTTGGCCGCGCGTGTTTAAGCGGCGTTCCAGCTCTTCTTTCGAAGGCGGCAGGATAAAGATGCTTTTCGCTTCTGGCATTTGGCTACGGATTTGACGCGCACCTTGCCAGTCGATATCGAGAAACACATCAATCCCTTTGTTGAGTGTGTTTTCAATCCACACCCGAGAAGTGCCGTAATAGTTGCCAAACACTTCTGCGTATTCGAGGAATTCCCCTTTGCCGATAAGCTCAATGAAATGTTCTTTCTCGACAAAATGGTAATGAACGCCATCTTGTTCGCCGGGGCGCATACCACGCGTGGTATGTGAGACCGAGACTTTCATTGCATAGGTTGGGTTTTGCTCCAATAGGGCGGCAATTAAGCTTGATTTGCCTGCGCCACTGGGTGCAGAAACGATATAAAGAGTACCTTTGCCCATCGATTCGGTTCCACTTAGGTTGGGATTGTGTCTTTGCCTTAACCGGCAATGATTTAAAGATAGCACTGACTGGATCCAGAATGGATGATTTTTCAGCCAGAAAAATGGAGGCGAAGAGTAGCACGATCTGCAAGATCTTCTCAAGCGTTGCGATGGCTTGTCGGTTAAACTCTCCGCGCAAAAAGGATGATCATTTCGGAATGATGACGCCATCGTTTGCTCAAAAAATACCCTTGCGCCGGATAACGTTTGGGATATAATCGCCGCCCTTGTGAGTTGGCTGTTGGTCAACCATGTAAAATTTGAGCCGGAAGCGTGCTTCCAATTTGGGTTCCCTCGCCCCCAAACCAAACTAAAAAGGTACAGTATGAATCACTTTACCCCTGCGCAGCAGCGCAAAGCCCTTGGCTATCTTGTTTTGTTTCACCTCGTGATCATTGCGTCGAGCAATTATCTGGTGCAAATCCCGTTTACCATTTTCGGTTTCCACACTACGTGGGGCGCATTCACTTTTCCGTTTATCTTTTTAGCGACCGATCTCACCGTACGTATTTTTGGTGCAGGATTGGCGCGTAAGATCATTTTTCTGGTGATGCTCCCTGCATTGGCGGTCTCTTACTTGCTTTCGGTGGTGTTTTTTGAAGGCCAATACCAAGGTTTAGCGCCGCTGAGTGAATTCAATCTGTTTGTCGCGCGGATTGCGATCGCCAGTTTTATGGCATATCTGCTTGGGCAGATCATGGATGTGCATGTGTTCAACCGCCTACGTCAAATGAAGCAGTGGTGGGTGGCGCCAACCTGTTCGACGCTGTTTGGTAATGCACTCGATACCATCGCTTTCTTCTCGATTGCTTTCTACCAGAGCAGCGATCCGTTTATGGCTGAGCATTGGACGGAAATCGCTTTAGTCGATTACACCTTCAAGCTCATCATTAGCTTAGGTTTGTTTGTGCCTATGTACGGCGTCTTGCTTAATTACCTGATCAAAAAGCTGACTGCGGTGAACCCCAATTTTGCGATGGCGAGTGCCAAAGCCTAATTAAACCAAGCGCGACACGGTCGCCGCGGCGAGGAAAAACAAAGCCCGAGAGAAGTCTCGGGCTTTTCACATTTAGGATTGAGTAGTCAGTATTAACTTAGTGGCTGTGTGCCGCGCCAGCACCTTTTGGATAGCGGATAGATTCCACCATATCCTGCACATCTTGTGGTACTTCAGCGGTGAATTTGTTAACCACAATCGCCACCACAAAGTTCAAGCACATACCGAGTGTACCAATGCCCTCTGGGCTGATACCGAACCACCAGTTGGCGGGAACGCTCGCGGCTGGGTTAATGAACTTGAAGTAGATGATGTAAGCTGCAGTAAAGGTGATCCCTGCCAACATACCTATGATCGCCCCTTCTTTGTTCATCTTCTTATAGAAGATGCCAAGGATGATCGCTGGGAAGAAGGAGGCTGCAGCCAGACCGAAGGCGAAGGCCACCACCTGAGCGACGAATCCCGGAGGATTGATGCCCAGATAACCCGCGCCAACGATGGCGAGTGCGGCGGCAATCCGCGCGGCGAGCAACTCCTGCTTATCGGTCATATCGGGTTTAAACCCTTTCTTCAACAAGTCATGAGAAATCGCGGTTGAGATAACCAGTAGCAGACCCGCTGCGGTAGAGAGTGCGGCGGCAAGGCCACCTGCTGCCAGTAGAGCCACAACCCAGTTCGGCAGTTTGGCGATTTCAGGTGAAGCCAGAACGATGATGTCGTTGTTGATGGTCATCTCGTTACGCGCATCGCCTGAGTAGAACATACGTCCATCGCCGTTTTTATCTTCCCATTTGACAAGGCCCGTGCTTTCCCAGTTGCGATACCAAGTCGGTGCTTCAGCAGCCGTCACACCTTGCATGTCTGGACCGTTGATGGTGTCAATCATGTTGACGCGAGCAAAGGCTGCTACTGCAGGTGCAGTGGTGTACAAGAATGCGATAAACACTAACGCCCAACCAGCAGAGACACGTGCATCTGACACTTTAGGTACAGTGAAGAAGCGGATAATAACGTGAGGTAGACCTGCTGTACCCACCATCAATGCTGCGCAGATAAAGAAGACGTCAACCATACTCTTTGAGCCATCCGTATAGGCGGTAAAGCCCAGTTCCACGGCGAGGCCATCTAACTTATTGAGGAGATAGTCATCGGTTCCTGTCAGGGTTGAACCAAAACCAATTTGTGGAATGGGGTTCCCTGTCATCATCAGTGAAGTAAAGATCGCAGGCACCAAGAAGGCGAAGATCAGTACACAGTATTGTGCGACTTGGGTATAGGTGATGCCCTTCATGCCGCCCATTACCGCGTAGAAGAAAACGATCGCCATACCGATCACGATACCGACGTTGATGTCCACTTCAAGGAAGCGCGCAAACACCACGCCGACACCGCGCATTTGTCCCGCCACATAAGTGAAGGAAATAAAAATGGCACAGAACACGGCGACCATACGCGCGGTTCTGGAGTAGTAACGATCTCCGATAAAATCCGGCACGGTAAATTTACCGAATTTACGTAGGTAAGGAGCAAGGCAAAGTGCAAGCAGCACATAACCGCCCGTCCAACCCATTAGGTAAACGGTGCCGTCATAGCCGATAAAAGAGATGATGCCTGCCATCGAGATGAAGGAAGCCGCTGACATCCAGTCGGCAGCGGTAGCCATGCCGTTGGCGACAGGGTGTACACCACCGCCCGCAACATAGAATTCACTGGTGGATCCCGCTCGCGCCCAAATCGCAATACCGATATATAGCGCAAAAGTGATGCCGACCAAAATAAACGTCCAAGTTTGAATATCCATGCTCAGCCCCTTAGTCTTCTTGTACGTTATATTTCTTGTCGAGCGCATTCATGCGCGCAACATAGACAAAGATCAGGGCAACAAAGGTGTAGATCGAACCTTGTTGCGCGAACCAAAAGCCGAGTTTGAACCCAGCAAATTCAATCGTATTCAGTGCATCGACAAACAAAATGCCGGCGCCGAATGAGACTAAAAACCACACTGCAAGCAGTGAGCCCATGATCCCCAAGTTTTCCTTCCAGTAGGCTTGAGCATGTTCAGATGATTTGAACGCCATGGCCTTCTCCTTCCTTTTCGTTATCCCGTTAGAGGTGTTAACACAATGTTACGCATCTTAGGTTAGCAGCCTAATAGCAAGGGATCTGTGCAACTTTAGTCGGGGGATTTAGGCCAAAAAACAGCGTTAAAGCGAAGGGTTATTCGACGGCAGCTATAAAAATGAGATGTTAATCTGATGTTAATGTAGCCAAAAGTATAACGACGACGAGTGGCGTAATGGCTTTTTTGTCGAGCAAAGCTCGCTAAAGCGTGATTTGTTTACATAAACTTTTCTTAGTGATGTCATGAATTCGTGCACAATAGGCGGGCAAACTTATTGATAAACAGGGCAATCCGTTAACGACATCAAGTCGTTAATCGCAGACTGGGAGGTAGAGTGGACGCCGTTACGATTAACAGTTTTTTTATGATAGGTGCCTTATTGATAGGCATCAGCGTATTACTTAGCCCTGTCTCCTCGAAATTGGGGATCCCGATTTTATTGGTGTTTCTCGCGGTTGGTATGTTGGCGGGAGAAGATGGCATTGGACAGATTGCCTTTGATAATTATCCCGTAGCCTATTTAGTCAGTAACCTCGCTCTAGCGATTATCTTGCTCGATGGCGGGATGCGCACTCGAGTGGCGAGTTTTCGCGTCGCATTCTGGCCCTCGGTCTCTCTCGCGACCTTAGGTGTTGCTGTGACCACCTTGCTTACTGGTTTGCTCGCGATGTGGCTATTCAATCTGAGCCTGTTGCAAGGTGTCTTGGTCGGTGCGATTGTCGGTTCGACCGATGCGGCGGCGGTATTTTCTCTGCTCAAAGGGCGCAGCCTCAATGAACGGGTTGGCGCAACCTTGGAAATTGAGTCGGGAACCAACGACCCGATGGCGGTGTTTTTGACCGTTACCTTGATCGCAGTGCTTGGCAGCGCCGAAACCAATTTAAGCGCAGGGTTTTTATTGCTCAGTTTTATCCAGCAGTTTGGTGTCGGAGCGCTGCTTGGCTTGGCGGGTGGCTGGATTTTATGGTGGCTAATCAATCGCAACCAATTACCGGAAGGCTTGTACTCGATTCTGGCGGTGAGTGGCGGTTTGATGATTTTCGCCTTATCTAACGCGTTAGGTGGCAGCGGAATTTTGTCGATTTATTTGACGGGGTTATTGCTCGGCAATCGTCCTACGCGCAGTCGTCACGCAATCCTTAACGTACTCGATGGCATGACGTGGCTGGCGCAAATTGGCATGTTCTTAGTGCTCGGTTTGTTAGTCACACCATCGGAATTGATGGAGATTGCACTTCCCGGTTTAGCGTTGGCGGTGGGGATGATCCTCTTTGCGCGCCCCATTGCGGTATGGATTGGCCTTGCGCCGTTTAAAAGTTTTACCGCACGTGAGAAATGGTTTGTCTCTTGGGTTGGGCTGCGTGGCGCCGTGCCGATCATCCTTGCAGTCTTCCCAATGATGGCGGGTTTGCCCAACGCTCAGCTTTACTTCAACCTCGCGTTTTTCGTGGTTATGGTGTCGTTGGTGGTGCAGGGTGGAACGCTGACCAAAGCCATGTCGCTGGCGAAAGTGGAACTGCCCCCAAAACCGGAGCCGATTTCGCGCACGGGCGTGGAAATTTATCCGACCAGCGAGTGGGAGTTGTTTATCTATAAACTCAAAGCCGACAAATGGTGTATCGGTGAGCCACTGCGCAATCTGTTTATGCCGGAAGGTACCCGGATTGCGGCGGTGTTTCGCGATAATCAACTGCTGCACCCATCGGGGAGTACCGAATTATGCGAAGGCGATACCTTGTGTGTGATGGCGCAGGAGCGCGATCTGGAATCGCTCAGTCGTCTATTCAGCGAAGCACCAGAAAAAGCTTCTCTTGCGCGCTTCTTTGGGGACTTCTTCCTCGATATTGAAGCGAAATTGCAAGATGTGGCTTTGTTGTATGGTCTGGACTTAGGTGAGCTTGAGGCTGACGCTAAGCTTAAAGATCTGGTGTTAGAACATTTGGGCGAAACACCAGTGCTCGGCGATTACTTCGAATGGCATGGTTTGCAATGGGTGGTCGCCGATGTGGTGGATTGGAAAGTGACCAAAATCGGTCTGCGCTTACCGCCCGAAGAAGAGCTACAAGAAGGCGCGGAGTAACGATCGTTTGCGCCTTGATATTGCGGTGTTGTTCAACGCCGACCGGCAATGGCAAGGCGTTTGGGTATAGTGCGAGTAAGCAGAAATGAGCGAGTGGATCACTCGCTCATTTCTTTTAGCAAGATCACTGCTTGAGTGCGGTTTTTCACGCCAAGTTTGCGGAAAATGGCCGTCATATGCGCTTTTATGGTGGCTTCCGACACATTCAATTCATAAGCAATCTGCTTGTTGAGCAGGCCATCAGACAGCATGCCAAGTACCTTGTATTGCTGCGGAGTCAGCGCGGCCACTTTTTCCGCTAGGTCATTACCGACAAAGCCATCAACCAGTAAATGTGCGGGGAAATAAGGCTCGCCGTTGAGCACTTGATTGAGCGCGGCAATCAGGCTGCGCATATCGCTCGATTTTGGAATAAAGCCAAACGCGCCGTGACTTTTCACCTGCGATACCACGCTAGGTTCTTCACTAGCGGAAATGACTACTATCGGTAAATCTGGGTATTCGGAACGCAAGTGAATCAAACCGGACATGCCATTGGCGCCGGGCATTTTCAAATCAAGCAACAGCAGGTCGGGCTCTGATTCTTTATTGAGTAGGGTGAGCAAAGCATCCAGCGAGTCCGCTTCCAGCAAATTCGCACCGCTGATCGCCATGTGCACCGATTGAAACAGCGCGTTACGAAACAGGGGATGGTCATCAGCAATGATGATGGTGTAGGTCGAGTCCATGACGTCACAACAGGTTTACCAAACAGTTATAGGAATTATTGTTCTGTTTAGCGCAGTGAACAATCTTTACCCGTTAAAAGTCTGAACTGTATCCCTTTTTAAATGCATGAGTTTGAATAGCGAACACGATTTCGGTGGCGTCGCCCCACCGCAGTGCGAATGGGGCGACAACTTATAAACCTTGTTGTGTGAGATGGTCGAGAAACGGTTGCTCGGCCATAAAACCGGTAATACGAGCATTCGGTACCGGCTCGCCTTGCGCGTTCCAAAACTCAATGGTTGGCAAACCGAGCACATTCAGCGCCTTGAGTAACTCAATATCCTGCGGCTGATTTTTAGTGACATCGGCTTGCAGCAGTACAAAGCCGCTGAGCTTGTTTTCCACTTGCTTGGCGTGAAAGGTGTATTTCTCAAACTCTTTACAGGCCACGCACCAATCCGCGTAGAAATCGAGCATCACAGATTTGCCTTGTGCTTTAGCCTCTGCCAGTGCGCTTTGCAGCTCGCTCAGGTTAGCGATGCGAGTAAATTGGATCTGTTTGACCTGCTGAGCGGTTTGAGTCGGTGCCAACCAGTGATTAAGCAGGGGCTGCGCAGAAGCCAGCAGTCCTAAAATCGCGACTATCCCAATTAAGCTCTGTTTCCAACCACCAAACGGCAGGCTGTTTTTGACATGGTACAGCCAGCCAAACGCCGCTAAACCGAGAGCCGACCACAGCACGCTGGACCAAAACTCAGGCACAATGCGCTCAAGCAGGAAAATCGGCGCCGCGAGCAGTACAAAACCGAACAGGGTTTTCACTCGCTCCATCCAGTTGCCCGCTTTAGGCAGCAATTTATTGCCAAACACGGCCACCAAAATCAGCGGAATACCCATGCCGATGGCGAGCGCGTACAGGGCGACCGCGCCCGTGAGCAGATCGCCACTTTGCGCTACATAAAGCAGGGCGCCAGAAAGTGGCGCAGTGGTACAAGGCGAGCAGACCAAGCCTGAGATGGCACCCATGGCAAACACACCGGGTAGGCTGCCGCCTTGCTGAGCGTTACTCAATGAATTCAGCCAAGTCTGCACCCCGCTTGGTAACTGCAGGCTGTACAAACCAAACATGGAAAGGGCGAGCGCCACAAACAGCACGCTTAAACCCATCAGCACATAAGGGTGTTGTAGTGCGGCTTGAAATTGCAATCCAGCCGAAGCGACCACTAACCCAAGCAGGGTGTAAGTGAGCGCCATGCCTTGCACGTAAATCACGCTGAGCAGTAACGCGCGGCGTTGGGTGAGCTGGGCACCGCCAAGTACGATACTGGTTAAAATCGGATACATGGGCAGCACGCAAGGAGTGAAAGCCAGACCAACCCCAAGCGCTAAAAACAGCAGTGGCGTCCACCAATTTTGCGCCAGTTTGTTGGCCAGTGAATCTTGGGCAGACGTGGGGGCGTTATCGGTTTGTGGCAGTGTTGTTTGTGTTGATGTGTTGGTCTTAGGCTCGATAACGCGGTTTGATTCTGCGTTAAATGGCGTAATGTCGATCACTCGAGTTTCTGGTGGATAGCAGAAACCTGCTTTGGCGCAGCCTTGATACTGCACGATGACTTTGGCTCCGCTTTGATAAGCCACCAAAGGCAGCGGAACAGATAAAGGTGTTGTGTAGATTTTCACATCACCAAAAAACTCATCGTGATAAGGCTCACCTTCGGTCAATGAGTACTCACCGATCTCAAGATTTTCACCACTGATGCTGATCCTGTCTTGATAGAGGTAATATCCCTCTTTGACTTGCCAATCGATAAACAAGGTTGAGCCTTGCTGGAACGCATTAAACGGAAACGCTTCATCGACCGGAACAAAACGGTTTTGTGTCGGAGCAAAGCTTGCAGTGCCTGTGTTATTGCCAGCGTTATTACCAAAGATCGCCCAAGCGGGTTGGGTAAGCAGGGCGAACAGCAGTGAAAAACAGAGTATCAGTGTGCGCATGAGTCAAATCGTGATTAATCATTTACCGGTGATAGTAACCCAATCAGACCCGAGAAGGGCGCAATAAGTTTCAATAAGATGAACATCAACAAGGGAAGCCAGTGGCTTCCCTTGTCATTAGGTGTTGTTGATTCGAGGATGCGAAAGCTTTCCCCTTACTTAAGGATGTCGTTTTTCAAAGACGGCGACTGACCATGCAGGAACGCTCAGTCGCTGGTTAACAACGCTCGCGGCTACGCCATTATAAGCGATGGAACGATTACCCAGATCCGCTTGAATGGCATGCAACTGATAATCGGTGGCATCAAAGTGGGCAAACTCGGTGAGCGGTGTTGGGCTGGCGTTGAGTACCACCACCAAGCCTGATCGCGCAGCATCGAGGGAAGCATCATGCAGATCGCCTTGGTTATCAATGCTCATCACTATGACGCCCGGAATTTGCTCACTGCCTGTGTTGTGGAAATGGACGCGTTTGATGATCTCACTGCCTTTGCCTAACGTGAGTAGGGATGACGAGCGACGCAGTTGCACCAATTCATTGAAATAATCATTCATGGTGGTAATGTCGACGGCTTGTGGCTCGGCATTGGCTCCGGCTTGTGCAATCACGGTTTCAATGATCGACCAGTTGCTGCCGTCCTTGTCTTGACGTGGCAGGCCCACATTCCAGTTATTGCTGGTTTTGCTAAAATCAACGCGGTTATACCAGTCACCAGAGTCGTAAGAGTCACGCTGCATGGATTTAGAACGCAGTAACTCGCTTCCCATGTGTACAAAAGGCACACCTTGGCCTAATACCGCCGTCGCTAAGCTGACCGCTTGCATGCGCACTCGAGTGTGTAGTGGCAGCGCATAGTCAATTTTGTACTGCTGGTTATCCCACAAGGTTTGGTTATCGTGCTTAGAAACATAGTTTTGGATCTCCCATGCATCATTGGCATAACCTGCCGCTTGGCCGTTGTAGTCGAGTTCTGAGCCCTTGATGGTGTTGCCTGTTTGGTCAATAAAGGTGAAGGCTTTTAAATTCCCAGCCATACCAAGGCGAGTTAAATCTGCCAAGTGCAGTGCTTGAGCTCGCGTGTTGTTGCTCAGATCATTTTTTTGCACATAAATACCGTTACCCCAGCCTTGGTTAGCGCGTAGGCTCGCTTCGCCATCAAATGGGCCGCCACCGCGCACGGCATCACGCAGACGATCTGAAAACGAGCCAATGCCCGTTCCGGCCAAATTGGGTTGGGTTGCCTGTTTGAATTGGCGATCATTCGCCACTTCGCCAAAGTTCCAACCTTCGCCGTAGAAGTAAACATCAGGATTGATTTGCTTGGCCGCCGTTAAGGTTTGCTCAATTTGCGCCAGTGGGTGATGTCCCATCAAATCCCAGCGGAAGGCATCGATTTTGTACTCTTTAACCCAAGTACGAATCGAATCATCAATCAACTTAGCAAACATGCGATTTTCCGGTGCGGTATTCGAGCAGCAAGTAGAATTCTCGACCTGACCACTCCACTCATTCAAGCGTTGGTAGTACCAAGGGACGATGCGATCCAGTACCGATTTATCCGAAACCCCCGCTTCGTTGGTGTGGTTGTAAACCACATCCATCACCACATTCATCCCAATCTCTTGTTTGACCGCTTGCACCATCTCACGAAATTCTTTGATGCGGGTAACGCCGTCAGGTTGAGTGGCATACGAGCCTTCAGGCACGGTGTAGTGGAACGGATCATAGCCCCAGTTGAAGCTATCCACATCACGCAGAAAACCATTTAAACGCTGCACGAGAGGCTGCTCTTTCGAGTCTTTGGCTTTTAACGTGGTAAAGACGCTTTGCAGTGTGTCATTACCAGTGCAGTAAGCCGCTAAGTCACTGTCGTTTTTGAGTACGGGTTTGAGATCACACAAACGGCTAAATGGCTGATCCAAATTGACCACTTGCTCTGGGTCTTCATTGATGGTGGCAATATCAAACACGGGCAGCAAATGCAGATGGGTCACACCAGAACGAGCTAGCTGTTTTAAATGTTGTACGGGCTGACTCTCTTGCTCGCTAAAGGCGGCAAATTTACCGCGGTGCGCCGAAGTGACGGTGGTGTCGTGGGCAGAAAAATCACGGACGTGAGCTTCATACAAAATAAAATCGGCACGCTCGTGTTGTGGATGTGGCGCAGCTAACGTATCCCAGCCCTCAGGTTTGAGATCGGCATGATTGAGATCCACTACCTGACTGTAGAGTGAATTGATGGCCAAACTGTGCGAGTAAGGGTCTGTCACTTGATAGGTTTCAATCTGGTCAGTCGCAGGGTGATAGACGGTGATTTGTAGTAATCGCCATGCGCCAGTGCTGTGTTGACGGCACTCCAACTGCCTGACTGGGTATCAAAGCTCATCGCAATCGGTGTTTTGGCTTGTTTATCCGTCCCGTAAGGGATCAGCGATACCGCTTGCGCTGTCGGAGCCCATAAGCGGAAAGTGGTGCTGCCATCAGGATTGATCAGTGCGCCATATTGCAAAGTGCTCGCGCTATCCGCATACAGCGCATCCAAGGCACTGGCGGGCTGTACTTCGGTTGCTAAAAGGACGCCTGTGGTATCACTGGCAACCAGTAACAGTTGGCCTTGCAATAAGGTTTTGAGATCTAACCCTGCGGCTTGGAAATCAAACTCAAAGCCACGAAAGCCTGAGGTCAAATGCGGTTTTTGCGCTTGCCATTCGGTGCCGCTTGGGCGCTGAGAGGTAATCGTATGGTCGGCATTGAGTACGGTTTTACTGGCACTGTCAAAACGGAGTTGACCTTGTCGGGAGTAATACAGAGTGGCTGATGTCGCTTCCAGATTGCCCACCAGTAAGGTCGACGCATCCGCAAAAATCGCGCTTGCACCACTCAGTTCAACCTGATTTTGTGGCCGTTTTGCCAAAGGCTGGTAGTAAATTTTGTCGGTGCCTTTGAACACAAAGCCGATAGGGCCAATCGCTCCCGTTTTGGTGAAATCTAGTTTCAAATTGGCGGTTTGATAGTCGCCGTTGGTTTTATTGTTGGGGATAACATTGATGCAGTTATCGCGGCCATTAATCGGTAAATCCCAATAAGGGCCATAGGTTTTACTGTATCCGCTCGGCGCGATGCCCGGCCAAGCTGAATTGCTGGCCGCATAGTTTTGGCATTCACCTTCATTCCACACATGCAGGGTGAAGAAGCTTTCATCGCCATCTTGCGTATTGAGATACAGGCGCGCGGTATTGGCCGGCAGTGCATTACGGGGGATTAACTCTGGATAGACTGCCGCAACGCCTTGCTGGGTGTAAACCGCATTACCCGCACCTAACTGAGTTAAATCGACTTTGGCATCGTAATCGCCCAGTGGTTTTTGCCCATCAATCCGTGGAATAAAGTTAATGCACTGAGTGGACTCATTCGCATGATAGGGCAACTCCCAATAGGCGCCTAACTCATCATCAATCCCGGTGGGCAATAGACCCTTGGCCCAATCGTTCGCGTCAGGGTTATTGCCCGCATAGGCCGCGCACTGCTCATTGTTCCAAACATAAAGAGAAGCTTTGCTGTAAGGCGAGCTGTCACCACTGCGCTGGGCGGTGGTCGCTTGGTAATAGACTTTCACCAACTGTTGAGGGGTGACTGGGCCTTGGGTGTTGTTATCTGGATTAGTGTTTGACTCATTGCAGCCGAGCAGCACGGTACTGGCCAACATCGGCAGCAGCACGCGATTCACGCGTGAGAGATTGAAAGTAGGATTATTCACGTTCTCGTTCCTTAGAATTATAGAGGTTGTTGTTCAACACTATGAATAGGCTAAGGAAAATGCTGGGCTACGGAGTGTGAGACAACTCAATAAAGATCTTTTCGATGAAGAAAAATCCTCAAGCAGGGTAGAACATCACGAATGGTGGGAGGAGGAGCCGTGATTTAGAGCACGGATTGTAGGGTGAGATGACGTGCTATACAGAGCAAAGCCCTACTGAGTGCGCCAGTTAGCCTCGCTTTGCCTGATGGTGATGACAAGGTAGGGTTTGAAACGGATCGCATTTCTCAAGAAGATGATTTTCGAGAGAAATAAAGCTCCTCCAATCAGGAGAATGGCGATTGGCAGCGACAAAAAAGGGAGCCGCAGCTCCCATGATTTTGCACTTTATTCTTAGATAAACAGACTGCCAAAGAGGAAGCCAAAGGCAACGGCGCTGGCGATGGTGACCACACCTGGAATAAAGAATGGGTGGTTAAATACATAGCTACCAATACGCGTTGAACCTGTGTCATCCATTTCTACCGCGGCCAACAAGGTTGGGTAGGTTGGCAGTACGAACAGGGCGCTCACCGCAGCAAAAGAGGCTACTGCGGTCAGAGGTGCTACACCAATCGCCAGTGCTGCAGGCATCAGCGCAACTGTGGTTGCACCTTGTGAGTAAAGCAGCATAGAAGCAAAGAACAGCACTAGTGCCAGCATCCATGGGTAGTCAGCCAGCAGAGTACCAGCCACTTCTTTGATGCCATCGACGTGCGCGTTGACAAACGTTGAACCAAGCCAAGCCACACCCAGCACACAGACACAGGCTGTCATACCTGAGCGGAAGGTTGAAGCGGCTGGAATTTGTGCTGCGTCAATCTTAGTCAGTAGCACAATACCGGCTGCAGCTGCGAGCATGAAGGTCATGATCGCTTCGTTACGGCCAAGCGCTGGGTTTTCGATTAGACCAATCGAGTTTGAAATCGCCGCCGCGTAGCACACCACCAGAATGATCGCGGTGAGGAAGATGTAAGTCGCGGTTTTCGCGGTTGGCAGAATTTCACGCTTCTGAGTACCCGCAAGCTTGATCAGACCTTGTGCCAGACGCTCTTGATAAATCGGATCATCTTTCAGCTCGCTGCCCATAAAGTTGGCCACAAACGCACCGACCATACAGGCGGCGAAGGTAGTTGGGATACAGATCGCCAGCAGTGTTAAGTAATCCACACCAAACGGCACCAACATCGCGGCAAAGGCAACGACGGCCGCTGAAATCGGTGAAGCGGTGATCGCGATTTGTGAGGCAACAACAGCAATCGAGAGTGGACGTGAAGGACGCACGCCTTGACCTTTTGCCACTTCGGCAATCACAGGCAAAGTGGAAAATGCGGTGTGGCCTGTACCTGCCATCAGTGTCATCAGGAAAGTGACAATCGGAGCGTAGAAGGTGATTCTTTCCGGATGTTTACGTAGGAAGTTTTCGGCCAGTTGGACCAGCCAATCCATACCGCCAGCCACTTGCATTGCGGCAATTGCGGTGATGACCGACATGATGATCAAGATGACATCGACCGGAATAAAGGCTTGTTTAGTCGGTACGCCAAGGATTAATGACAAGGCGATCACACCAGCACCACCGGCCAAACCAATGCCGATACCGCCAATCCGTGCGCCTATGAAGATGAAGAGGAGAACAATAGCCAGTTCGACCCAAATCATAATGATTACCTCATTTAAAGATGAAAAAATTATCTCAACACTCACCATAACGAGCGTTCAAATAATGCTTTCACCGCATTGAGTTTGATGAGAAAAGCCCCCAACAAAGGGGGCTTAAACCGAACGATTATTCGTAACGTTTTGCTTTGTACTGAGGATGCATCAGGTTCTCAACCGAGAAGATGTCATCGAGCTGCTCTTCAGTTAGCAAGCCGCGCTCAAGTACCACTTCGCGTACGCTCTTACCGGTTTCGGCACAGATCTTACCGACAATGTCACCCTCATGGTGGCCAATGTATGGGTTTAAGTAAGTCACGATACCGATAGAGTTAAACACGAAGTTTTCACAGATTTCTTTGTTGACTGTGATGCCATCAATGCACTTGTCGCGTAGGTTGACACAGGCGTTAGTCAGCAGAGAGATAGACTCAAACATCGCTTGAGCAATCACAGGCTCCATGACGTTCAACTGCAGTTGACCCGCTTCTGCGGCGAATGTAATGGTGTTGTCGTTACCGAATACTTTAAAGCAAACTTGGTTCACCACTTCTGGGATTACTGGGTTTACTTTCGCTGGCATGATGGACGAACCCGCTTGCAGTTCAGGCAAGTTGATTTCATTCAGACCTGCACGTGGACCAGAAGAGAGCAGACGTAGATCGTTACAGATCTTAGAGAGCTTCATCGCTAGACGTTTCAACGCGCCGTGAGTCATCACGTAAGCACCACAGTCAGAGGTGGCTTCAATCAGATCTTCTGCTGGAACGGTTTCTAAACCTGTCACTTGCGCCAGATATTTCACGGCCAGCTCTTGGTAACCCGGAGCGGCGTTCAGGCCAGTACCGATCGCGGTTGCGCCCAAGTTCACTTCCAAAAGCAGTTTTGAAGTGTATTGCAGCGCGCGGATCTCTTCATTCAGCGTCACAGCCCATGCGTGGAATTCTTGACCTACGGTCATAGGTACAGCGTCTTGCAACTGAGTACGACCCATTTTCAGGATGTTTTTGTACTCAGCCGCTTTAAGTTCGAATGAGCCTTTTAGGTATTCAATCGCATCAATCACTTTCAGGATGCTGTTGTAAACCGCGATGCGGAAACCCGTTGGGTATGCACAGTTGGTTGATTGGCTCTTGTTTACGTGGTCATTGGGGTTGATGAACTCGTATTGACCTTTTTGTTTGCCCATCAGCTCGAGTGCAACGTTAGCAATCACTTCGTTGGTGTTCATGTTCACTGACGTGCCCGCACCACCTTGGAATACATCTGACGGGAATTGATCCATGCACTTACCTGTTTCAAGAATCAAATCACACGCTTGAAGGATGTAGTTCGCCACATCTTTAGGAATCACGCCCAGCTCTTTGTTTGCCAGAGTGGCCGCTTTTTTGGTCATGATCATGCCGCGTACAAATTCAGGCACGTCAGAGATCGTAACGTTAGAGATGTTGAAGTTTTCGACAGCGCGAAGGGTATGAATACCGTAGTAAGCATCAGCAGGAACGTGACGTTGACCTAACAGATCTTCTTCAACGCGGGTAGCCGGAGTCGCTGTTTTAGGCGCTTCAGATAGGGTAGCCATAAGGGGATCCTTAGATAATTATTCTGGTAAAAAACTAAATTAATAGCCATTTCTGTAATTTAAGAATCCATTCGTCAGAGTTTTTGGCTGGAAATCCGTCCTGACTTACGAGGCACATAATACTGTAAATGCATATTAAAAATAGTAACTGGATCACCTTTTAATACAATTTGATGGAAAATTTGCTGAGAGTTTTATCTATAACTATATAAAGAGAGAAAGCGGTATAAAAAGGAACGGATTTATGGTGAATCGTGCCGATTCAGCAAGGTTGTTGTCGGACCAAGATCTACAAGGATATGTCAGCCGCATACTGGATGTGATTCCGCTGCCGATCATTATTTCTAAATCTTCTGTGCTCGGACAAGGCGAGCGTGAGCATCTGCATTTTAATAAAGCTTTTGTGAAAGAGCTCGGGTATACCATGGCGCAGATCCCAAATATCGAGACTTGGTTTGAAAGGGCTTACCCACAAATTGACTATCGACAGGAGATCATTGCGCAATGGCAAAAGACGGTCGATGAGGCGCGGGCGCAAGGCGAAGATGTCGCGCATATGCCCGCTTTGATCATGTGTGCTGATGGGGTGCAGCGTTGGTTTTCCGTCTCAGCGCAAATCGAACCGTCCTGTCGTGACGATCTGCATATCATTACTTTTCGCAATATTCATGACTATAAAATCTCTCTTGCGGAAGCCGAGCGCCAATCGCAAATTGATCCATTGACTCAACTGAAAAATCGCCGAGGTTTCTTCACTTGGAGTGAGCCGATAGCACCTGAGACGCTACTGGGGTTGATAATTTTTGATATCGACCATTTTAAGCAAATCAACGATACCTACGGTCATCCTGCTGGAGACTATGTGCTGCGCCAAATCGCCGGATTGTTGGAGCAAAACTTACCTCCACTGTCTTGCTGTGTGCGTTGGGGCGGTGAAGAGTTTTTGGTCTGCTTTGAATGCGACGACATGGCGAATGTGATTGGGCTGGCCGAAAACATACGAGACTATGTTGAGAGCCATACCTTGATGTGGCAAGGACAGCAGATTGCTTTGACGCTCAGTGCTGGGTGCACCATGGGAGCGATGATGAGTCACAATTGGGACAATTTGTTACACACTGCTGATCAAGCGCTGCTGTCGGCGAAACGCTTGGGGCGCAATCGGGTGATTGCTGATCGGTAAACAAAAAGTGTTTGTTGGCGTCGGTTTTCTCTCTGGGTGACTTGTCAGCCATCTCGGTTGTGGTTAACGTGACCAAAACCAAGGAGGCATTGTGTTCCCGATACTACTGTTTTTATTTATTGCAGTCCCTGTGATTGAAATCGCGCTGTTTATTCAAGTCGGCGGCGTGCTCGGTGTGTGGCCGACCATCGCCCTTGTGCTGTTAACCGCAATTGTTGGTGCTTCGCTGGTGCGTAGCCAAGGTTTACAAACGCTGTTGACCGTACAACAGCGCCTAGCGCAAGGCCAACTGCCCGCACAGCAAATTTTAGAAGGGGTAATGTTAGCCGTGGCGGGTGTGTTGTTACTGACCCCAGGCTTTTTCACGGACATCCTCGGTATGCTGGTACTGCTGCCTGCGCCGCGTGCTTATTTCGCAAAGCAGTTGATGAGTCGTGTGGTGGTCGGCAATATCCACGCCAGTGGAGCCGGTTTTGAGCAGCCCAACCCTTTTCACGATCGTGCAAATCCAAACGGCACGACCTATGAAGGTGAATTTGAGCGCAAAGACGATCAAGACCAGCACCGTTTGAAATAATACCTTAGGTCAGTCGGTTACTTTGATGGTGTATTAGCGTGCGCCATCAAACCCCATTTGACGCCACGCTTCAAAAGCAATAATCGCTACCGCATTGGAAAGGTTTAGGCTGCGCGCTTCTGGCATCATCGGGATTCGAATCCGCTGCTCGGCGGGCAAGCTGGCAATCAGCTCGGCAGGCAAACCGCGTGTTTCTGGACCAAACAGCAGCACATCGCCTTGTTGAAATTGGGCATCCACATGATGTTGTGTGGTTTTCGTGGTGCAAGCAAACAAGCGGAAAGAGCCTCGCTCACGCTGTAAGTATTCGATAAACGCGGCGTAATCTTTATGGCGCGTCACTCGAGCTAAATCATGGTAATCCAAACCGGCGCGGCGCACCTTTTTCTCTTCCAGATCAAAACCCAGTGGCTCGATGAGATGCAAGTTCGCGCCACAGTTGGCACACAAACGAATGATGTTACCCGTATTGGGTGCGATTTCGGGTTCGTAGAGAGCGATATCAAACATAACGGATGGTCAATGAAATAAAGAAGGGGCGAGTATAGCCCCTTCTGATGATTTACGCAGCTTGGGTGAGTGCGATGGCGTAGTTTTCACTGACCGCTTCCCAGTTCACCACATTCCACCACGCATCAATGTACTCAGGGCGGCGGTTTTGGTAGCGAATGTAGTAAGCGTGTTCCCACACATCAAGGGCAAGAATCGGCTCGCCACGCACGGCAACCACATCCATCAATGGGTTATCTTGGTTGCTGGTGGAAGTAATGCTCAGTTGACCTTGTTGCACGATAAGCCAGACAAAACCAGAGCCAAAGGTGTTCACGGCCGCTTGCGAGAAGGCTTCTTTGAACTGCGCAAAACTGCCAAATTGACGTTCGATCTCTGCGGCCAATTCGCCTTGTGGCTCGCCGCCAGCGTTAGGCTTCATACAGTTCCAATACACAATGTGGTTATAGTAGCCACCACCGTGGTTACGCACGGCCGCGGGTAAGGTCGAAACGCGCGCGAAAATCTCGCTCAGTGGCCTATCTTCATGCTCAGTCCCCTTGATGGCAGACAGAAATTTATCGTAGTAAGTGCGGTGGTGCTTGCTGTAATGCACCTCCATGGTCTTGGTATCAATATAAGGTTCTAACGCATCGTAAGCGTAAGGTAGATCGGGAAATAGATGGGGCATAGTATCCTCCTTGGATGAATATCGCTTGGCTATCAGCAAGGCGGATAGCAAGGGTATTCTTTTATGTTAATGATAATTAATATCATTAACAACCTGGAGATTGTGAGGATATTGCTGCCCCGAGTTACTGCGTTAAGCGCTCGCCAGAGGTAAAGTAAAGCGAACTTGTAAGCCTCCTAAGTGACTGCGGTTTGCGCTGATAGTGCCACTGTGTTGGCGAATGGCATTTTCGGTGATGGCTAAACCAAGCCCTGTGCCACCGCTGTGTCGATCCCGCGCTGTCGAGACGCGATAGAACGGGCGGAAAATATCCGCCAACTCCTCTTCGGGTACACCTTCGCCATCATCATCGACGCTCACGATGAGTTGCTGGTCTTGAATGGTAAAGGCTACGTGGATCTGCTGTTGCCCGTAGTGGATCGCGTTACGCACCACGTTTTCCAATGCACTCATCAGTAATTTGGGCGTGCCGTTGATGGTTCGCTCTGGGATCGCGTCAAAAGTCAGCATTTTGTGCATCTGTTCAGCTTCAAATTGCGCATCTTTGAGCAACTCTTCCCATAAACTACTCAGTGGCTGCACTTCGCGCATTAAATGGCTATTGATTTGCATGCGTGAGAGCGCCAGTAAATCCCCAATCATCTGCTCTAAACGTTGTGCTTCGGTATCGATCCGTTCTAATTCACTGCTACTGCCGAGTTTACGCATTGCCAGCGCGTTGGCCATGCGTAGCCGAGTTAAGGGGGAACGCAATTCGTGGGAGATGTCAGAAAGCAGTCTTTGCTGCCCAGAAACCATCTGATTGACCGCATCCACCATCTGGTTAAAGCTGCGTCCCGCCTGTTGAAACTCCGCTGTGCCGCGTTCTAATTTCGGGTCATGCACAAATTCGCCCCGCGCGACACGCTGCGCGGCTTGAGCCAGATTTTGCGCCGGTTTACTCAAGGCCCACGCCAGCCACAGTAGCAGCGGGGTGCTCACCAGCATGATCGCCAACAAGAGTTGGAAGGGTTTATCAAACAGACGCAGCAAAAACGGCGGTGGTTCATCCCAGCGCATACCGACATACAACAGCAGATCTTGTTTGGCTAACGTAATGGGCACTGGGCCTGCCAACATATAACGGCCATACAGGCGCTGCTGCGGTTTTTGAACCGATTCAATACTGGAGCAGAAGTTTTGCATCGCTTTAAAACGAAAATCGGTCTGCTTTGAGTTGGTGATAATGTTGCTTTCCAAATCGGTGATAAAAAAACGCGGCTGACCATCGTGTTTACGGTGCTGACTGTCTGGCCCTTCGAGCTGAAACAGAATGGCTCTTAAGTCGCTTTGGTTGCGAAATTGCTGTTCAAAGCGATCTCTGCTCTCGAGCAAACGTTGATGCGTTTCGGGTGATAAGTCACGCGATTTACGCGGGTCAAGATGAGGTAGGGTCAATACCGCGAACAGTACCAACAGCATGGTAAACCAGAAAATCGCAAAGATGCGCCCATACAGGTTATTCAATTTCGGTAACGGTAGACGCATTACTCCTCCTGAACCATTAAGTAGCCGCGACCGCGCAAGGTTTTGATCCGTGCTTTGCCATCTGGCCGCTCAGGCAGTTTTTTGCGCAGGTTAGACACATGCATATCGATGGCTCGATCAAATGCCGCAAGGTGCTTGCCGAGCACTTCAATACTCAGCATCTCTTTGGTCAAGGTTGCTCCGGGCGACTGCACAAAGTGAGTGAGCAGGGCAAATTCCGTAGTCGTCAGTTCCAGCAGTTGTCCTTGGCAGTAGGCTTCCTGTTTTCCTGGGTAGACTTGAATGTCCTGACACTCGATGACATCGCTGTTTTTAGGCGTGAGGCCGTTTTGCGTACGGCGCAAAATCGCACGAATGCGCGCCAGCAACTCGCGATCGCTAAAAGGTTTGGGCAGATAATCATCCGCTCCGAGCTCTAAGCCGATCACCCGATCGATCTCTTCGCCTTTCGCGGTCAGCATTAAAACCGGCGTTGCCCATTTTTCGCGCAGACGCTTGAGGGTTTCCATGCCATTAAGCTTAGGCATCATCACATCGAGTAGGATCAAGTCGATCTCATCGCTGACCGCGGCTAGTCCGGCTTCACCGTCATTGGCTTGTGAAATTTCAAAGCCTTCGTACTGTAAAACCTCGGTCAATAGACTGGTCAATTCGGTGTCATCATCGATCAAAAGGATATGTGCCATAGCTGCCTCGTGTATTGCTTTGTTACCTTCAGTTTACCGTGAAAAAAGTGCTGTGGTCAGTGAGCAATCTGCTCTTTACGATTCTTTACGCTCCCTATACGTCACTTGACCTTGCAAGTCGTAATCTATGTTCAAGCGCTGCAGAGCAGCCTAATCGATAACGAAACGAAATGTAGAGGAACGAACGATGAAACTTGCCAAAAAAATGATTTTAGCCGCGGCTGTCCTACCGCTGACTCTGGGAACGACGGCGGCGCTGGCTTACGGTGGTCACGGTTGGGATAAAGAGGGTGATGGACATTGTGGCGACCGCGGTGAACGTGGGATCTGGAAACAGCTTGATTTAACCGCTGAGCAGCAAGCCCAACTCAAAGAGATGCGTGAGGCTGGACGTGAAGAGATGCGCGCTAATCGCGGGCAAAGCCATGATGCAATGAAAGCATTGCACGCGCAGGAGCGCGCTCTGGTGCTCGCGGCTGATTTTGACCAAGCAGCCGCTGAGAATCTGGCAAAACAGATGGTAGATCAGCAAGTGACTCATCGCGTAAAAATGATGGAAAAACGCCACCAAATGATGAGCATTTTGACTGCCGAACAGAAAGCCAAGTTGCAAACCCTGCAACAAGAGAAAATGGCGGAATGCATGCAAGATGGCCAACATGGCAAAGGCAAAAAACACGCTAGTCAATAATCGAACGACTCACGACTCTTACTTCAACAAGGCGGCCTAAGTGCTGCCTTGTGGTTTTGGATTTCTCGGTTATCTCCTCCTTCTTCCGCTTGAAGCGGCGCAGTGTTGACTGGGCTCGTTCCACCTGACACCTGCAACGCTCACTCGTTTGGGTATATACTCGGTCTTCTGTCTGACAACCCAAGAAAAAGGGAAGCGTGATGAAAAAAGAATACGCTCGTTTGGTCACCATGGCCGCTTGGACCGCGACGGCGGTAGCCTCGCTGCTCTTGGTGGTCAAGGTTGCAGCGTGGTGGGTAACGGGGTCAGTGAGCTTACTGGCGTCTTTAATCGACTCAGTACTCGATATCGCCGCCTCTGTGGTTAACCTTATCGTATTACGTTTTGCACTACAGCCCGCTGACCATGAACATGCGTTTGGGCATGGTAAAGCAGAATCGCTCGCGGCACTGGCACAAGCCATGTTTATTTCGGGCTCCGCGTGCTTTTTGATCCTCAACGGTGTCGACCGCTTCTTCCGACCCCATGAATTGAATGCTCCTGAATTAGGCATCTATGTCAGCGCCATCGCCATATTGGTGACTTTTGGCTTAGTACTGTTTCAGCGCTATGTGGTCAGAAAAACCGGCAGCCAAGCGATTGCCGCAGACTCGCTCCATTATCAATCCGATCTGCTGATGAACGCGGCCATCATGGTTGCGCTGGGATTAAGTTGGTGGGGATTGGGTCAAGCGGATGCCATTTTTGCGATCGGTATCGGTCTCTATATCTTATTCAGCGCCTTTAAAATGGTGCATGATGCGGTGCAGACGCTGCTTGACCGTAAATTACCCGATGAAGAGTTGGAACAAATTCATGCGATCTGCCTCAGTGTGGCTGGCGTGATTGGTATGCATCAACTGCGTACGCGTATGTCCGGCCCGGTGCGCTTCATTCAGCTCCATTTGGAATTAGATGACAACATTTCGTTGCTCGAAGCACATCAGATCTCGGATCGGGTGGAGGATAAATTGCGTGAACATTTTGTGGGGGCTGATGTTTTGATCCACCAAGACCCGCATTCCGTGGTGCTTGAGGCCGAGCAGCAACAAAAATCGCTCCAGTGAGGCGACAAAAGGCGTCAGTTTGACTATCTTTTCCCCAAGTTAACAAAAAAACGCCAACCCTGACATGAATCAACACAGGGTGAGCACAAAACTGTAATACTCTTACATAAGTAGAAAACTTACAGAATTTAGTGCAAATAACAGTAGTATTCCTAATCGGGAAAGGTAACATTACGCACAGTTTTTGAATTTTTCTGTCTGGTTCCTTACAAGCCAGACGGCGTAGAAATTGATATTCGATTCGCAAAGTTCGAGGGTGAGCATGATTAAAAAAATCGGTGTTTTGACGAGTGGTGGCGATGCCCCAGGTATGAATGCAGCTATTCGCGGCGTGGTGCGTACAGCACTTGGCGCAGGTTTAGAAGTGTTTGGTATTTACGACGGCTACCAAGGTCTGTACGAAGATCGTATTAAGCAGCTAGACCGTTCAAGCGTGTCTGACGTGATCAACCGTGGCGGTACTTTTTTAGGCTCTGCACGCTTCCCACAATTTCGTGAAGTTGAAGTGCGCGAAAAAGCGATTGAAAACCTGAAAAAGCACGGCATTGAAGCGCTGGTTGTGATTGGTGGTGACGGCTCTTACATGGGCGCCAAAAAACTGACCGAAATGGGTTTCCCTTGTATCGGTCTGCCAGGCACGATTGATAACGATATCGCGGGCACCGACTACACCATCGGTTATTTGACTGCCCTGAACACCGTTATTGAAGCGATTGACCGTCTGCGCGATACCTCTTCTTCACACCAACGTATCTCTATCGTAGAAATCATGGGTCGTCACTGTGGTGACTTGACGCTGACCTCTGCGATTGCGGGTGGCTGTGAATACATCATCACACCGGAAACGGGTCTGAATATGGAGCAGCTGATTTCCAATATCAAAGATGGTATTGCGAAAGGCAAAAAGCACGCGATCATTGCGCTGACTGAGCTGATGATGGATGCCAACAAACTGGCCAAAGAGATTGAATCGGCGACAGGCCGTGAAACTCGCGCAACTGTATTAGGCCATATTCAACGTGGTGGTAAACCTACCGCATTTGACCGTGTACTGGCATCGCGCATGGGTAACTACGCGGTGCATCTATTGATGGAAGGTCACGGTGGTCGTTGTGTGGGTATCCAGAAAGAGCAACTGGTTCACCACGACATCATTGATGCGATTGAAAACATGAAGCGTCCTGTACGCACTGACCTGTACAAAGTCGCTGAAGAGCTGTTCTAAGTTCGCAGCACTTTGTATTCAGAGACAAAAAGACCGCCAAGGCGGTCTTTTTTATACGGGTTTGTTTATATGCGGATTAGAGAATGATGTCGCGCACTTGTTGGTCTTTACGCTCCAGATAGTGAATTGAGCGAATACGACGAATGGTGCGACAGCGGCCACGGATCAGCAGTGTTTCTGTTGTTGCGATATTGCCTTTGCGACTGATGCCATCAAGCAAATCACCTTTGGTGATGCCGGTGGCCGCGAAAATCACGTTATCGCTGCGTGCCATGTCTTCCATTTTCAGCACTTTACCGGCTTCTACGCCCATTTGTTGACAGCGTTCGAGCTCTTTTGCCCCCCAAATGCGATTATCTTCGCTATCGCCTTTGACTTGATGACGCGGCAGTAAACGGCCTTGCATGTCGCCATCCAGCGCGCGGATCACCGCCGCAGAGACTACGCCTTCTGGTGCCCCACCAATGCAGTACATCATGTCCACTTCACTATCGGGCATACAGGTCAGAATCGATGCGGCGACATCGCCATCCGGCACTGCAAAAACGCGTACGCCCATCTGTTGCATTTGCGCAATCACTTGGTCGTGGCGCGGTTTGGCAAGCGTGATCACCACCAAATCGGTTAAGGGTTTGCCGAGTGCTTTTGCGACATGGTTTAGGTTATCTTTGAGCGGCAAATTGAGGTCGATGCAGCCTTTTGCACCGGGGCCAACCACCAACTTTTCCATGTACATATCGGGCGCTTTCAGGAAACTGCCTTTTTCACCGGCTGCAAGCACGGCTAAGGCATTGGATTGTCCCATGGCGGTCATGCGAGTACCTTCGATAGGGTCGACCGCAATATCAACCGCATCGCCCCCCAGACCGACTTGCTCGCCAATGTACAGCATAGGCGCTTCATCAATTTCGCCTTCACCAATCACAATTTCACCGCTGATCTCCGTTTGGTTGAGCAGGATGCGCATCACTTCTACCGCAGCACCATCGGCGGCATTTTTATCGCCACGTCCTAACCATTTATAGCCTGCGAGTGCGGCACCTTCGGTGACGCGGGAAAAAGCCATTGCTAAATCGCGTTTCATGTTTGCTTTGCTCCAAACCCAAGAGAGAAATTTTGCGCGGCATTCTACCACACTCCCAAGTAAACGTTTGCCTTTTGCGGCGATTCGCCTTTGCCTTTGATCAAAAACGCGCAAGATAAGTCGAGGTTTGCTCGAAAATGCCAGCTCGGATCGGGCTTAGCGGCTCGTTAAGTTAAGCTTGGGTCAAATTGCGCGGTTTTTTTAACCGAATAGCGAAAAAGATCGAACTTAGGGCGTGTTTCTGTGCACAGGGCTGAGTAGAATGAACTCAATCAGTGAAGTCCACTTCACCTCAACCGAATCAACAAGGGTAAAACGTCATGTCTTTTGAAGTATTAGAAAAACTGGAAGCGAAAATTCAAACTGCAGTCGACACCATTGCACTGCTGCAAATGGAAGTTGAAGAGCTCAAAGAAGAAAAGCAACAGCTGCAAAATGAAGCGCAAGAGCTGCGTGAAGCGCGTGAAGCACTTGAGCAACGTGCACAGCAAGTTCAGCAAGAGCATGCGGCATGGCAAGAGCGCATTCGTAGCCTGCTGGGCAAAATGGAAGACGTGGAATAATTTTCCTTATGAAAACGCCGACAGTGATGTCGGCGTTTTTGATCGAGGCTCGGAGTTTTCACTTAAGCTTGTGGGCGAACGCCTAAGGTGTGGCATAACGCGTAAGTCATTTCGGCACGATTTAGGGTGTAGAAGTGGAAATCCTTCACCCCTTCACGGCACAGCACGCGCACCATATCAATGGCTTGGCTTGCACCTACCAACTGGCGAGTCACTGGATCGTCTTCTAATCCTTCAAACTGCTTCACCATCCAATTCGGAACTTTGACGTTGTTTTGCGCAGCGAAGCGCGACGCTTGTTTAAAGTTAGAAACCGGCAGAATGCCAGGCACGATTTCTACGTCAATCCCAGCGGCCACACAGCGATCGCGAAAACGCAGGTAGCTTTCTACATCAAAGAAAAACTGCGTGATGGCACGATTCGCACCTGCATCGACTTTACGTTTTAAATTGAGCAGGTCCGCTTGCGCGCTTTTGGCTTCAGGGTGCACTTCAGGGAAGGCGGCCACGGAAATATCAAAATCGTGGCGTGATTTGAGCAGCGTCACTAGATCGGAGGCGTACATCTCTGGCTTACCACCGCCAGCCGGGATATCCCCACGCAGCGCCACAATATTCTGGATGCCGTTATGCCAGTAGTCATCGGCGATCTGGATCAGTTCATCACGAGTGGCATCGATACAAGTCAGGTGTGGCGCGGCAATTAAACCGGTTTGATCTTTGATCGCTTTAATGATCGAGTGAGTACGGTCACGCTCACCAGAGTTTGCACCATAAGTGACCGAAACAAATTTCGGTTGGAGTGTTTTCAGACGGTGTACCGATCCCCAAAGCGTTTCTTCCATTTGTGGTGAGCTGGGTGGAAAAAACTCAAACGAAACATTGATGTCGGAAAGCTCCGCAATGTTTTGGTTCAATGCATCGATATGGCTAGCGTGTGTGTATCCCATCTTGTACTCCCTGTGACCGAGTGTCACTGCCTGAATCTGAATTGACGTTTAGACGTCTATATGGCTGTAGAATGTCGTGAATGCGCTTTGATGTCAACCTCGCCATTATGAAGATTACTCATGTTGATCGTGAAGTCGATTCACGCTCGAAAATGTCATTCAGCGCTATGTATGGCTCTTGGTGAGAGAGATAGAACATGATGCTTTCTATACCCAAAAGTATAGAGGATGGGAGGGAAAGCTCGCCATTTCGACGAGCTTTGTTTTAAGGGGCAGAACGAGAGATTTAGAGTAGGCTCGCGAGCAGATTCAAATCCGACTGAATCGCGCCAGCGGTGACTTCACGTCCAGCGCCGGGACCTCGGATCACCAATGGATTATCGCGATACCATTTGCTCTCGATGGCAAAGATGTTGTCACACGGCAGTAAGTTAGCCAGTGGATGATCTTGCTCAAGCGCTTCTACACCCACGCTGGCTTTGCCATTTTTCTCTAGCCTTGCGACGTAGCGCAGCACCTTGCCTTGCTTCTGCGCACGGGCGAGGCGTTCGGCGAGCTGCTCGTTGAGCAGTTTGCTGTTATCGAGAAAATCATCCAGTGATACAGAGCGCAGCTCGGCAGGTACCAATGATTCCACTTTGACATTCTGCGGCTCAATCTCAAGGCCAGATTCACGCGCCAAGATCACCAATTTACGCATGACATCAGAACCGTCGAGATCGCAGCGCGGATCGGGCTCTGTTAAGCCTTGTTGCCATGCTAAATCCACCAGTTCACTGAATGGCAAGCTGCCGTCGTATTGCTGGAACAGCCATGAGAGTGTGCCGGAGAAAATCCCGGATAACGCCATGATGTCATCGCCGCTTTCACGTAGGTCACGCACCGTGTGGTTAATTGGTAAGCCCGCGCCTACCGTGGCGTTATACAGCCAGTGGCGGCCAATTTTGTGAAAGGCATCTTTAACTTGATAGTAATAATTCCCCGCAGCAGAGCCTGCCACTTTGTTGGCGGAAATCAGGTGCAAACCGTGTTCGGCAATATCGAGATACTGCTCAGCTAACTCTTCGCTGGCGGTGACATCAATCACGACGGCTTCATCGTACCCTTCTAATGCGCCGAGTTTTTTCAGCCAGCTTTGCTCTTGGTTGGGCAGTGCTTCATCTTGGAAATGCGTGGCCACTTGGTTTGGATTAATGCCTTGCTCATTAAACCAGTAGGTTTGGCTATCGACTACCGCAACCAACTCAAAATTCATGCCGTGGCGTTGTTCCAATTTCTCTTTTTGTTCGGCAAACAACTTGAGCCAGCTGGAGCCAATATTGCCTTTGCCACACAGCGCAATCGCGACGTGTTTTTGAGCTTGGAAGAGCTGTTTGTGAATGGCGTTAACCAATGAATGAATCGGCGTTTGACGCAGTACGGCAACCAAACTGAGGCTTGATTCTGACGCGCTGATAAACTCGACCGGTAAGGCATTCAGCTGTTGGTAGAAGCCATAACAGTGGTTCGGGTTTTTAGTGACGCCCGCACCGACCGCAGCAATCAGGTCATAGCCTTCTTTGAGTTTGATTTCCGCCTCGAACGCGGCATCTTGCAGCGCCGCAAACGCGCCAGGCGCAATTTCTGCTGTGTAGGCTAAACGCAAACGGTATTGGTCAGGTTGTGCTTCGTAAGTCAGCGGTTGCAGTTGCACGCGCTGCAAGTGCTGTAACACATCTTCTTGCACACGTTGGAAATCATGGTGATGAGCAAAGCTCAGCTCAATCAGCAGCACATCATCGAGCGAAGTAATGATTTTCGCGCCGCGACCAGAAGCCAGTACCCGTTCAATACGGGTAGAGCCCGATTCCGGTTGGTGGCTGCAACGTAAGTGAAGCTCCATGGTGCTCTGCGCGACAGGTTGGAGTGTACGGCTGTGCAGAACTGGCGCAGCTAAGCGTGCCAGCTCATTGGCTTCATCGAGTCTTAGCAGTGGCAGCAAACAGGCATCGCTGACAATGCGTGGATCGGCACTGTACACGCCAGCCACATCACTCCAAATGGTCACGCGTGAGACTTCAGCCAGTGCGCCAATCACGGTCGCAGAATAATCGGAACCGTTACGACCGAGCAGGACAGTATCGCCCTGTTCGTTTTGCGCCATAAAACCGGTGATCACCACGCGGCGCTGGGTATGTTGTGCCAACACGGCTTTCAGTAGTGGGTAAGAGCGCGCGCGATCGACTTCCGGCTGTGTGCCTGCTTCGGCACGTAAAAATGTTCGCGCATCTTGTGCGACCGCTGGTAAATCTTGCTGGTTCAGTAACGCGGCGAGCAGGCGTGCCGACCAGAGCTCACCATGTCCTAAAACCCAAGCGTATTGTGCGTTACTAAGAGGAGCTGTGAGCTCGCCTAACACGCTGATCTCTTGTTGCAGTTGGCTAAGTAGTGGTTCGGCTGCTTCGTTGCTGAGTAGCTTAGTAATCAATTCAGACTGATATTGGCGCAGCGCATGTAAGGTTTCATGGGCAACGCGACCATCTTTACTGAGTGCTTCGACAAAACTGATCAAACGGTTAGTGGTTTTGCCAGCCGCAGAAACCACCACCAGATCATCACTTTTGGAATAACTTTTAAGAATTTTCGCGACACGTTGATAACACTCAGGGTCGGCAAGGCTACTACCACCAAATTTATGCAATTGACGGGGATGGGTCATTTACAGATCTCCTTAATTCGCGGCAAGAGTGTGCAAAAAGGCTTGGTCAAGATCGGCAATCAGATCAGAGGCATCTTCAAGACCGACGGAAAGACGCAGCAACTGCTGGGAAATTCCCGCTTCAGCTAAGGCTTCTTCGCCCATTGCACGATGAGTCATAGACGCAGGATGGCAAATAAGACTTTCTACCCCGCCAAGTGACTCCGCCAGTGAAAACAGCGCCAACTTACCCACAAAGAATTTCAGCTGCTCAAAACTGCCGGCAAACTCGAAACTGAGCATAGCGCCAAAGCCAGATTGCTGTTTTTTGGCAATCTCATGCCCCGGATGGTCGGGCAGACTTGGATGATAAATTTTGCTAACCAAAGATTGAGTCTGCAGATAAGCCAAAATCTGTTGCGCACTCTCTTCATGCACGCGCATCCGCGCGCCCAGCGTGCGAATGCCACGCAAGGTCATGTAGCTATCAAATGGAGTGCCGGTTGACCCTAAACAGTTGCCCCACCAAGCCAACTCTTCGGCATGTTGCTTGTGTTTACAGATCAACACGCCGCCAATCACATCCGAGTGACCATTAATGTATTTGGTGGTGGAGTGCAGCACAAAATCCGCGCCTAAGGTGAGCGGTTTTTGGAATACCGGGGTTAAGAAGGTGTTATCGACTGCCACCAAAGTGCCTTGCGCTTTCGCTAACTGGCAAAGATGAGCAATATCCACCACACGCACTAAAGGGTTGGAGGGGGTTTCAATCAGCAACAGTTTGGGCTTGCGGGCTAAAGCTTGGGTGAGTGCGGCTGCGTTGGATTGATCCACAAACTGCACTTTGAAATCGCCTTTTTTAGCGCGAGTGTTGAGCAAGCGATAAGTGCCGCCATAGCAGTCATGCGGCGCGACAATCAGATCATCAGGGCCTAACAAGGCTGTGACCCATAAATTGATGGCAGAAGTGCCACAGTTGGTCACTACGGCACCTTCTCCACATTCAAGCTCATATAAGGTTTGTTCTAAAAGTCCTCGGTTTGGGTTGCCTGAACGGGTGTAATCGTATTTAGGTACTTCGCCAAACGCGGGAAAACCATAGTTGGTCGAAAGATAAATGGGGGGCACAACGGCATGGTATTGAGTGTCCGATTCAATACCGGTACGAACCGCAATGGTGGCTGGCTTGCGTGTGGTCATGGAGTTTCCTTGCTGGCTATTCTGTCCTAGAGGGCTTCATCATATACCTTTCCTGCTTTAAGCTGCAGTGTCGGTTGTCGTATCGCAACTTTCCCTAACTGGGGGATGAGGTTTATCCGTTGCCCATAAATTACTCGACACTTTACTGATGTTAAATAAAGACGTCAACACTTCTAGACGTCTACATGTCTTTGCTTATGGCGGTAAATCCCGCTAGAATTAGGGCCTTTGAAATTTCGATTCGAACCACAATAACGAAGGTGCGCAATGGCAGACTGGAATGGCGAATACATCAGCCCCTATGCAGAGCATGGGAAAAAGAGCGAGTTGGTAAAAAAAATCACGGTATCCATTCCGCTGAAAGTTCTCAAAGTGCTAACGGATGAGAGAACACGCCGTCAAGTCAATAACTTACGTCACGCAACCAACAGTGAATTGCTGTGCGAAGCCTTCTTGCATGCTTATACTGGCCAGCCGCTGCCGACGGACGAAGACCTACGTAAAGATCGCCCTGATGATATTCCTGCCGAAGCCAAACGTTTGATGACCGAAATGGGGATTGAGTTCGAATCTTACGATGAGTAACGATTGGCGTGAGTGATACGGGGTCATTGAACAAATCCTTGCTTATAAAAAAGCCCCTCATATAACTGAGGGGCTTTTTTATCGACTTTTTATCCAAATAAACAAGCAGATTAAGCCTGCATGTAGTTTTCTGGCATTGGGATACGAGCAACACCTGATTCCACTGCCGCTTCCGCGACGGCGCGTGCTACGCGTGGCAATAGGCGAGGGTCCATCGGTTTTGGAATGATGTAATCAATACCGAAACTGAGCTTATCCACTCCAGCAGCTGCCAGCACTTCGGCTGGCACAGGCTCTTTCGCCAGTTGGCGAATCGCCTCTACTGCAGCCAGTTTCATCTGGTCATTGATTTCACTCGCGCGCACATCGAGTGCTCCACGGAAAATGAACGGGAAACAGAGCACGTTGTTAACTTGGTTTGGATAGTCGCTGCGACCAGTCCCCATGATCATGTCGTTACGCACTTGATGAGCAATTTCTGGCTTGATTTCAGGATCTGGGTTGGAGCAGGCAAACACCACAGGCTTGTCGGCCATCAGCTTAAGGGCATCCGCTGGCAGCAAGTTAGGGCCAGAAACGCCGAGGAACAGATCCGCTCCCGCAATCACATCTTCCAACGTACGCTTGTCGGTGTTGTTGGCAAACAGTGCTTTGTATTCATTGAGATCATCACGGCGAGTGTGGATCACGCCTTTGCGATCCAGCATGTAGATTTTCTCACGCATTGCCCCGCATTTGATCAGTAGCTCCATACACGCCACTGCTGCGGCACCCGCACCAAGGCAGACGATAATACAGTCTTTCAGTTGTTTACCTTGCAACTCAAGCGCATTAAGCATACCAGCCGCGGTGACAATCGCAGTACCGTGTTGGTCATCGTGGAATACAGGGACATCACAACGCTCAATCAGGCGGCGCTCAATTTCAAAGCAGTCTGGGGCTTTGATATCTTCTAAGTTGATACCGCCGAAAGTATCAGCAATGTTAGCGACAGTATCGATAAATTCGTCGATCGTGCGGTGTTTTACTTCAATATCAATCGAATCCAATCCTGCGAAGCGTTTAAACAGCAGTGCCTTACCTTCCATGACAGGCTTAGAGGCCATCGGGCCTAAATTTCCCAATCCTAAAATTGCGGTGCCGTTAGAGATCACGGCCACCGTGTTGCCTTTCGCGGTGTACTTATACACATTGTCAACGTTTTGCGCGATTTCACGCACTGGCTCAGCTACACCTGGGCTATAAGCCAGAGCGAGATCGGCAGCAGAATCGGCTGGCTTGGTCAGTGCAATACCAATTTTGCCCGCGGTTGGGTAAGCATGGTAATCCAGAGCGCGTTGGCGAAATTGTTCTTCAGGTGTTGGGTTGAGGCGATTGTCATCGGACATAGGGCTGTTCTCTTATTGTTATTTATGGGGGAGGTCGCAAATTTTAAAGTAACTATTGCAAACTGCCTAGGTTAGACACTGAGCAAAGCGTACAAAAAAAGCGAAGATCTTGCTGATAAGACCAGTGAAAATGTGAATCGCGGAGAAGAAATAGCCAGAATATGCCAATTCAAAGGGTTTTATATGCAGATAAGTGAGTGTCCAATTCATTCTAGCTGAAAGCGAGATGAGATAGTGGTGGCGGGGCTTAAGCTATGAAAAAAGGACGCCGAAGCGTCCTTTTTCAAAATCTAGCGTAAAGCAGAAATTACTTCTTCGCAGACAGTGCGCCGAAACGCTTGTTGAAGCGCTCAACACGACCACCGGTGTCAACGATACGTTGCTTACCAGAGTAGAATGGGTGGCACTTGTCACATACGTCTAGGTGCATTGTGTCTTTACCTAGAGTAGAGTTGAAAACGAAAGAGTTGCCGCAAGAACAAGTTGCGTTTACTGCTTTGTATTCTGGGTGGATACCAGCTTTCATGGGATAACCTCAATTTAGGCCGTGTCGCCATCCGAATCGATTGTCGTCGGACACCACACGTAGTGTTAAAAATAACGAGTTTGCATATCCAGAGAGGTCAACCCTCTAGGATGCCGTAAGGCGCGATATATTAATGAATCTCGAGTTTCGGATCAACCGATCGCGCCGATTATTTCACCAAAAGCGCGGGTCGAATTTCTGTCAAGCTTCCAGTAGACTGTGATCCGTTTGATTTTTCCCTGTTTTGGACCCTGATGCGACCCTCCATTGCCCGAGTTTGCCTACCTGTACCTCTGGATAAGTCTTTCGACTATCTGATCCCAGCTCATCTATTTCCAGTGCTGGGCGGTCGTGTGCAAGTGCCTTTTGGGCGACAAACCTTGGTCGGTATTGTCCAGTCGCTGACACATCAATCCGATTTTCCTATCGAACAACTGAAATCCGTGCAAGCCGTTTTGGATGACGCGCCCGTGTGGCCAGATAAACTGCAGTCTCTGCTGCACTGGTGTAGCCAGTTTTATCATTATCCGCTCGGTGAAACGTACGCGAATGCCTTGCCCGGCGCACTGCGCAAAGGCAAAGCGGCAGAGCTGACTAGCCATAAAGAGTGGCGTTTGACCGCGCTTGGTCAAGAGCAACTGATGCAAGGGGTGAAGCGTGGCGCGGTAAAACAAGCGCAAGTTCTCCATTTGTTGCAGCACGGCGCTTTATCGCACCAAACTTTGCTTGATGAAGAGGTGAGCAGCACGACCCTCAAAGCCTTGGTCGAAAAAGGGTGGATTGAGTGTGAAGAGCGTAAACCTGTGGCGCGTCCTTGGCCGCAAGAGCTGGAAGCTAAAGTCGATAAACCTAGGCTTAATCAAGAGCAGGCGATCGCGATTGCGGCGGTGAATAGCCAGCAAGGTTTCGGCTGCTTTTTATTAGAAGGGGTAACGGGCTCAGGCAAAACAGAGGTGTATCTTAACCTCATCACACCGGTATTGGCGCGTGGTGAACAAGCCTTGGTGTTGGTGCCGGAAATTGGTTTAACCCCACAAACCATCAACCGGTTTCGCCAACGTTTTAATGTCCCCGTCGAAGTCATGCACTCGGCGCTCAACGATACTGAACGCCTCAACGCTTGGCTGGCGGCGCGCGATAAAGTGGCGGGGATTGTGATTGGTACGCGCTCGGCGCTGCTCACACCCTTTGCCAAATTGGGCATTATTATTGTTGATGAAGAACATGATAGTTCTTACAAGCAGCAAGATAGCCTGCGTTATCACGCCCGCGATGTGGCTGTGATGCGCGCGCATCTGGAGAATATTCCGATTGTGCTTGGCTCGGCGACGCCAGCCTTGGAAACGTTGCATAATGCGCTCAGTGGTAAATACCATCACTTGCAACTGACGCAGCGTGCTGGTAATGCACTACCCACACGTAACCACGCGTTGGATGTGAAAGGGCTCTATCTGGAAAGTGGTCTGTCTGCGCCTTTGATTGCGGAAATGCGCCGCCATTTGTCGGCGGGCAATCAGGTGATGCTGTTTTTAAACCGCCGCGGTTTTTCTCCGGCCTTGATGTGCCATGAATGCGGCTGGATTGCGGAGTGCCAGCGCTGTGATGCCTATTACACCTACCATCAACACAGCAATGAGATGCGCTGCCACCATTGTGGTTCACAGCGTCCTGTTCTCCATCAATGCAAAGGGTGCGGCTCGACTCAACTGGTTACTGTCGGCGTTGGTACGGAACAGCTTGAAGCGCAATTACACACTCTATTCCCTGAGTATCGTTCAGTGCGGATTGATCGAGATAGCACGCGGCGTAAAGGCAGTTTGGAATCGGCGTTAACCGCGATTCGCAAAGGCGAATATCAGATTTTGATTGGTACGCAAATGCTCGCCAAAGGACATCACTTCCCCGATGTTACCTTGGTCGCGTTGTTGGATGTCGATGGCTCATTGTACAGCAGTGATTTTCGCGCTTCTGAGCGTTTGGCTCAGCTCTTTATTCAAGTCGCAGGGCGGGCAGGGCGTGCCAGCAAGCCGGGCGAAGTGGTGCTACAAACGCATCATCCCGAACACAGTTTGCTACAAGCCTTGCTGCATAAGGATTACCACCATTTTGCCCTGACGGCGTTGGAAGAGCGTAAGCTGGCGCAGTTGCCCCCTTATTCTTTCTTGAGCTTATTTCGAGCTGAAGCCAATCACACCGCTCAAGTGGAAGATTTTTTGCGTCAAGTGCGCGAAACCTTGCGCTGCAATCCTTGGTTTGATAGCGAATGTATGGTGCTCGGGCCAACGCCTGCGCCACTCGCGAAACGAGCGGGAAAATTCCGTTGGCAGCTTTTACTACAAACGCCGAATCGCACCCTGATGCAGAAGATTTTGCAAAGCGCACGTCCAGCACTGCAACAATTACCGCTGGCGAGCAAGGTGCGCTGGTCGATCGATATTGATCCGCAAGATTTGAGCTAATTCACATCGCGTTTTATAACGCTGATGTGTGTTAATTTTGTCAGCAAATTAATGCTTATTATCGTGATGAAAATCACAGTGACTATGCAAAATTTGTTAATCTCGCCGTAACTTTCTGTTCTGAATCCCTTAGACTATCGGTAAAATCCACTCAGTGAATCGTTTTCGTTAAGCCCAACGTCATGGTTATGGCCATGATTTCTAGCATGAACAAGATTTACTGATTGCAGGTTAAGTCTTACAAGATCAGTCATCATGAGTGTGATGCTCAACATCACTCGATAGAGAAAAGAGGGTAAAAATACATGGCGACAATGAAGGATGTTGCCCAGCTTGCTGGAGTTTCAACCGCGACCGTGTCTCGTGCGTTGATGAATCCAGAGAAAGTCTCGTCGTCCACTCGTAAACGAGTGGAAGAGGCCGTGCTGGAAGCGGGTTACTCACCCAATTCTTTGGCGCGCAATTTGCGCCGTAATGAATCGAAAACCATCGTTGCTATCGTGCCAGATATCTGTGATCCCTACTTTTCTGAGATCATTCGCGGTATTGAAGATGCCGCGATGGAGCACGGTTATCTGGTGCTGTTGGGGGATAGTGGTCAACAGAAGCGTCGGGAGAACTCGTTCGTTAATCTGGTGTTTACCAAACAGGCAGACGGTATGTTGCTGCTGGGGACAGATTTGCCGTTTGATGTGAGTAAACCTGAGCAGAAAAACCTACCGCCTATGGTGATGGCGTGTGAATTTGCGCCAGAGCTGGAATTGCCAACGGTACACATTGATAACCTGACCTCGGCATTTGAGGCGGTAAACTATCTCACTCAGCTTGGGCACAAACGGATTGCGCAGATCTCAGGTCCACAACATGCTGCGCTGTGCCAATTCCGTCATCAAGGCTATCAACAGGCGTTGCGTCGTGCTGGCATCACCATGAACCCGACTTACTGCACTTTTGGCGATTTCACTTTTGAAGCCGGGGCAAAAGCGGTGCGTCAGCTGTTGGCATTGCCTGAGCAGCCGACCGCGATTTTCTGTCATAACGATACGATGGCGATTGGCGCAATTCAGGAAGCGAAGCGACTTGGCTTGCGCGTACCGCAAGATCTCTCTGTGGTCGGTTTTGACGATATTCAGTTTGCCCAGTACTGCGATCCCCCATTAACCACCATTTCGCAGCCGCGTTATGAGATTGGCCGTCAAGCCATGCTGATGATGCTTGAGCTGCTTCGCGGACACGATGTACGTGCTGGATCGCGTCTTTTGGAGACCAAGCTGGTCGTGCGTGAGAGTGCTGCGCCGCCAAGCAAGAAGTAACCCACCTTCGAAACCGAGTTTCATGCTTGAAAGGTTTGAACTCGGTTCCTTTTTTCGTTCCTGTCGCAGCGCTGAGATCGGCGATAAGGCCAGTTGTTTGGGCGTAACTCTGTTATCTGGCAGCGATCTGCATTAACATGTGGACAATTTTGTTAATTTCCGAACAACAACGTGGCTAATAGAGATTATGTAAGAGGCGGTCGTAGTCCGAAGAAGCCGACCCGTAGAAAAGCAGCGCCGCGCCGTAAACCATGGCGTAGTGGTTTAGTCGCTTTAGTACTCATCGCGGGCTTTGGTTATGGCTTGTATTTGCTCAGCAACGACCCGGAACCTAAAGTCAACACTCAGGTGTCGACGTCATCATCGACATCGAGCAGTAAACCTAAGCCGACAGAAACGCTACCGCCCCCGCCAACGGAAAAGTGGGACTACGTAGACACCTTGCCCAATCGCGAAATTGAAGTCGTGGCCAAAGAGCAGGAAGTGTCGGATATCCCTTACGTGATGCAGTGTGGTGCGTATAAAACCGCAGAACAAGCCGAAGCGCGTAAGCTGGATATCGCTTTCCAAGGCATCAGCAGCCATATCCGTAAGAAAGCGGACAGCAGTTGGTATCGTGTCGTCCTCGGACCTTACAAATTTAAGCGCGATGCTGAGCGCGATAAGCACAAACTGCAACGCGCAAAAATCGAGCCCTGCGCTATCTGGGCTGAAAAGCAGTAAGCGACTCCCCAAAAGCCTGATGTTGATCAGGCTTTTTTGTTGGCATTCGGTCAACTTCTCTCGCTTGGCTTGAAATTGTTTTCCGGTAGCCGCATATAAGCGGGTAACTCTCCGATAAAAATTAAAGAGGCCTCTTGTGACTACTATCGTATCAGTGCGTCGTAATAATAAAGTTGTCATCGCTGGTGACGGGCAGGTATCGCTAGGCAATACCGTGATGAAAGGCAATGCACGTAAAGTGCGCCGCCTTTATAACAACAAGGTACTGGCAGGCTTTGCTGGTGGAACCGCTGATGCATTTACCCTGTTTGAGCGCTTTGAAAGTAAGTTGCAGATGCACCAAGGTCACCTGACCAAAGCGGCGGTTGAGCTAGCCAAAGATTGGCGAAGCGATCGCGCGCTGCGCCGTTTGGAAGCCATTTTGGCGGTCGCCGATGAAACCGCATCGCTGATCATTACCGGTAATGGTGATGTGCTGCAGCCTGAACACGATCTGATTGCGATCGGTTCTGGTGGCAACTATGCACAAGCGGCTGCTATTGCTCTGTTAGAAAACACCGAGCTTGATGCACGCACGATCGCCGAAAAAGCCTTAAATATCGCGGGCGATATCTGCGTGTTTACTAACCACCATCACACTATCGAAGAACTCGAAATTCCGCAGGCGATGTTGCCACAAGGCGCATCTGCGTAGATCAATAAGTCTCCGGCAAATAACCACAAGATAGTGCCCGAAAAGCTGAGTGAAGGATTTGAATCATGTCTGAAATGACTCCCCGCGAAATAGTGAGCGAGCTCAATCGCCACATCATAGGTCAAGATAAAGCCAAACGTGCCGTAGCGATTGCACTGCGTAACCGTTGGCGTCGTATGCAGCTTGAAGAGAGCTTGCGTGTTGAAGTGACCCCGAAAAATATTCTGATGATTGGCCCAACCGGTGTCGGCAAAACTGAAATTGCTCGCCGTTTAGCCAAGCTTGCGAACGTGCCTTTCATCAAGGTTGAAGCGACCAAATTCACCGAAGTGGGCTATGTCGGTAAGGAAGTGGAATCGATCATCCGCGATCTGACTGATGTTGCGGTGAAGCTGACGCATCAGCAAGCGATGGAGAAAGTAAAATTCCGCGCTGAAGAGTTAGCGGAAGAGCGCGTATTGGATGCGCTGCTGCCTCCACCACGCGATGCGTGGGGACAAGCAGAGCAAAAAGAGGAGAACTCCAGCACCCGCCAAGTATTTCGTAAAAAGTTGCGTGAAGGGCAACTGAACGACAAAGAGATTGAAATTAACGTCGCTGTACCGCAGATGGGCGTGGAAATCATGGCACCTCCAGGCATGGAAGAGATGACCAACCAACTGCAGGGACTGTTCCAAAACCTCGCGGGCGACACCAAGAAAAAGCGCAAAATGAAGATTAAAGATGCGCTGAAAGCCTTGGTGGAAGAAGAAGCCGCTAAGCTAGTCAATCAAGAAGAGCTGAAAGAGCAGGCGATTTACAATGTCGAAAATAACGGCATCGTGTTTATCGATGAAATCGACAAAATCTGTAAGCGTGGAGAAGTCTCGGGTCCCGATGTTTCTCGTGAAGGGGTGCAGCGCGATCTGCTGCCTTTGATTGAAGGCAGTACGGTATCCACCAAGCATGGCATGGTGCGAACGGATCACATCCTGTTTATTGCCTCAGGCGCGTTCCAAGTAGCAAAACCGTCAGATTTGATCCCAGAGCTGCAAGGCCGTTTGCCCATCCGTGTTGAGTTGGAAGCCCTGTCGAGCAACGACTTCAAACGCATTCTGACTGAGCCGAAAGCATCACTCACCGAGCAATATGTTGCGCTGATGAAAACCGAACAGGTGGATGTGCAGTTTACCGAAGATGGTATCAAGCAGATTGCGGATGCGGCATGGCAAGTTAACGAAACCACCGAAAATATTGGTGCGCGACGTCTGCATACTGTGCTGGAGCGTTTAATGGATGAAATCTCCTTTGATGCAACAGAAAAAGCCGGCCAAGCCTTCGTGATCGATGCTGCTTACGTGAAAGCGCGTTTGGGTGAGCTGGTCGAAGACGAAGATCTCAGCCGTTTCATTCTCTAGACTGCTTAATTTTTGAAGTGAAAGCCCACCCGAATTTGGTGGGCTTTTTTATCTGGGTGATTTGCGCGTATACTGACGCCATGTTGATCGTACTCTCATTATCATGAATAACTCTGTGCAAATTTGGTTGGATGCCGCGCGTCCGAAAACCTTGCCTCTGGCGCTGATCTCCATTTTAACCGGGAGTGCATTAGCCTTCTCTGCGGGAAATTTTCACTGGCTGATCGCGGTGTTAGCTCTGCTGACCGCGACTTTGCTGCAAATTCTGTCCAATCTTGCCAATGATTATGGCGATGCGGTGAAAGGCACCGACAACCATGCTCGTTTAGGACCGATGCGCGCCATTCAATCGGGGGCGGTGAGCTTAAGTGATATGAAACGCGCCATGGCGATCAATGTTATTCTGACCATGGTGTCAGGCTTGGCATTGGTGCTGTATGCCTTTGATAACCTGCAAAATATCTTGATATTTATTGGCTTAGGCGTATTGGCGATTTTAGCGGCGATTGCTTATACCGTCGGGAATAAACCTTATGGCTATGTCGGGCTTGGCGATCTATCGGTATTCCTATTTTTTGGCTTGCTTGGCGTCTCCGGCAGTTTTTTCTTACACACTGGCTATATCGAATGGAGCTTGTTATTACCGTCTTTAGGCTGCGGTTTACTGGCGGTGGCGGTACTGAATGTCAACAATATGCGCGATATTGAAAACGATGCGCAGTGTGGCAAACGCACTGTGGCGGTGCGCTTGGGACAAGTGCGTGCGAAGCAGTATCACTTTGCTTTGTTGTTTGGTGCCGTTGCCGCGTTTGCAGGTTACCTCGTTTTACAAGACAAACCACTGTGGATCAGCTTGCCCTTTTTGCTCTGTTTGTCGGTGGTGACTCGTCACGGTCGAGCCGTCTGGTTTACCGAGCAACCCGCGCAAATTGCCCCCATGATGCCCGTGGTGGTGAAAACGTCGGTGATCACCAACCTTTTGTTTGTTGGAGTGATCATTGCCCAAACTCTGACAAGTTAATTTGCACTCTGTCATTGCAATGACTCAATCACTCTATATACTCGTTGGAAGACTTTCGCTAAGAGAACAAAGCTATGGAATACAATACTTCTGCGCTGTGTGATATCTATCTCGACCAAGTCGATGTCGTGGAGCCTATGTTCAGCAACTTTGGTGGCTGTGCTTCGTTTGCCGGTCAAATCACCACGATTAAGTGCTATGAAGATAATGGCTTGATCCGTGAAACCCTTGAGCAAGATGGTCTTGGCCGTATTTTGCTGATTGACGGTGGCGGCTCGCTGCGCCGTGCATTAATTGATGCAGAATTGGCGGCTCTAGCGGAAGAAAATGAGTGGGAAGGCATTGTGGTGTATGGCAGTGTCCGTGAAGTGGATGAATTGGAAGAGATGAGCATCGGTATTCAGGCGATTGCTTCTATTCCTGTCGGCGCAACCTCGCAAGGCATCGGTGAAGTGGACATTCCAGTCAACTTTGGCGGCGTCACCTTCCTACCAGAAGATTATCTGTATGCCGACAATACTGGCATCATCATCTCGCAAGAGCCGCTGAGCGCGGATCTGGGCGAAGAAGAGGAAGATGAGTTGCTGTAAGCGAGCTCTCGCACTCTAAGAATTGAAAAAGCCGATGTCGTTGATATCGGCTTTTTTCATGCATTCTCTATTGGCTTGTAACGAGCTTAATCCAAATCAGGCGTAAGGGTTTGACGCCGCAATCTGAGCGCATAGAGATAACCCAATAATCCGCCCAGTATGTTCCCCACCGCAATACCGATAAATAACCCTTCAATGTTGTACAGTCTGCCGCCAATCCAAGCTGCGGGTAGGGTGAACACAAACAGGCGCATAAAGCTCCATTGAAAAGCCTTGAGTGGTTGATGTAAGGCGTTGAGGGCGGAAACCAACATCATCACCACGCCTTGGAAGCCGTAGCTGACCGGCACGACTAACAAATAGTGCCACAGCAGATCGCGCACGGCTTGCTCTTGAGAAAACAGCGCCGCCAGTGGAATACTCAGCGGTACCATCATGATAAACACCATAAGTTGAAACAGCAGAGAAAAGCGTAGACTCAGAAAGAGTCCGGCAAAGCAGCGTGCAGGATTTTGCGCCCCAAGATTTTGCGCCATAAAGGGGGTGAGGGCAGACGTGAGCGACATCAGTACCAAAATCAGAATCGACTCAATGCGCTGCGTCGCACCATACGCGGCCACCGCTGCAGTGCCGTGGCTTGAGAGCATGATCATCAGCAGTGCGCCAGAAATTGGGTTCATTGCGGTAGAAAGCGCAGCCGGAGTGCCGATTTTTAAAATCTGTTGCCAGTCATCGCGCAGATGAGGCAGCGATGGTATGGCGAGCAGTTTTTCACGCTTGATCAGCAAATAGAGTGAGCCGATTAATGCCCCCAACCAAGAGAAAGCGCTAGCAATCGCAGCACCTTGGATGCCGAGTTCAGGAAATGGGCCGTAGCCAAAAATCAGCAGTGGGTCGAGCGCGCCGTTAATCAGCCCCGCCAGCATCATAATTTTGGCGGGTGTTTTGGTATCGCCAGTGGCGCGAATCGCGCTGTTACCGGCCATAGGTAGCACGAGCAGGGGAATCGTGAGGTACCACACCACCATGTACTCTTTGATAAGAGGGATCAGCTCATGGCTGGCACCAAGCAGCAAAAACAGCGGTTCTATGGTCAATAAACCGAGTGTTGAAGCTGCGGCCACTAGCAATAAGGCGAGCAGTAACCCATGACTAGACACGCGCGCGGCTTGTCGTCCATCACCTTGTCCGAGCAAGCGCCCTATGCAAGTGGATAACCCAACCCCAATGCCCATGGTAATACAGTTGACCGCAAAGGTGACCGGAAAGGTATAACTGATTGCCGCCAGCGCCTGTGTACCTAGTAAGGAAATAAAGAAAGTATCGACAAGGTTGAACATCAAAATGGCCACCAAACCGAAAATCATCGGTACGGTCATTTGCCGTAAAACGAGGGGGATGGGGGCAGAAAGCAGGCCGTGTTTATCGTGCATAAGCTGGGCAACGAAGGAAAACAAGGTGCCTAGCATACCTGAACTTAAAAACAGGGACTAGGGAAGGGAGCCTAGGGAGTAAATTGCGAGGGGCTAAAAACAACAAGGCCAGCATTATGCTGGCCTTGAACGATCAGTGGCGAGAATCGCAAATTACGCTTTTTTCGCTTCTGCTGCGGCTTTGGCGATCGCGGCAAAGCCTTTCGCATCCAGTGATGCACCGCCAACCAGCGCACCATCGATGTCTGGTTGTGCAAAGTAAGACGCTGCGTTTTCTGGTTTTACGGAACCGCCGTACTGGATGATCACTTGCTCAGCCACTGCAGCATCTTTCGCAGCGATCAGTGCACGGATTGACGCGTGGATACGCTGTGCATCATCTGCTGTCGCGGCTTTACCCGTACCGATTGCCCAGATTGGTTCGTAAGCGATGATCGCGCCGTTCAGTGCTTCAACGCCGTAAGCATCGATCACTGCGTTGATTTGGCGAGCACATACCGCTTCTGTTTCGCCCGCTTCGTTTTGCGCTTCAGTTTCACCGATACAGAAGACTGGCGTTAGGCCGTTTTCTTTCAGGAACGCAAATTTCTTAGCGACGAACTCATCTGATTCTTTGTGGTAATCACGACGCTCAGAGTGACCGATGATGATGTGCGAAGCACCGAAATCTTTCAGCATCGCAGGAGACATATCACCTGTGTACGCACCACTGTTGTGAGTATCGGTGTTTTGTGCACCCAGGATCAGCTTGTTGCCGCCTTCTTTGATCAGGCGCTCAGCCAGATCCAAATACATTGCTGGTGGCGCAACGACAACATCAACACCTTCAACACCTTCAAGTTCTGCATTCAAACCGTTTAGCAGGTCAGTGACCATAGCTTTGCTGCCATTCAGTTTCCAGTTACCCATCACAACAGGACGACGCATAGGAATATCTCCATATCTAATCAATGTAAAAAATAAACTCGCAGGACTATAGCAGAATAAATTCGTCAGATCATGACTCGTATCATGTCTTTATGGGATCTCATCGACGCGACAAATCAGCAATCGAGTGATCTGAGTGACAGATTATTCGGTAGTGGCTCGGTTTTTTAGGTTGAACTTGTTATTACTATCCCTCTCTCTAGGACAGAACGATTTTTATCCACCGTTAGCAAGGAAAACCGAATGCCAAACTTAGTCATGGAATACTCAAACTCAGTCGATGAACGCATCAATGTGCAAGGATTGCTGGAAGATTTGCATCGAGCCGCTATTGATTCAGGACTGTTTGAAATAAGTTCGGTAAAATCTCGCGCGCTGCGCTGCCACCATTGGTTGATTGGGGATGAAGGCGACAGCGTTGATTTTATTCACCTCAGTTTTGAGTTGCTGGCAGGACGCAGTCCTGAGCAAAAGCGAGAGCTATCGCGTAAGCTGATGGAGATTCTGGCGGCGAAAGCCAGCCATGTGCGCAGTTTGACCATTAATATTCGAGATATGGATACAGACTGCTTTCAAAAAGTCATCAATCGATGACCTTGTTTAGGTAAAAGTCATGTCGTTACAAACACTGTTGTTTTCTTTTCAGGGGCGTATTGGTCGCCAAGCTTTCTGGCTGTGGAATATTTGCTACTACGCCATGATTGCCGGTTTTGCAATGGGATCGAATCTGCTATTTCCCGATGTTGCGCACCTGATCTTGCCGGTTTTTCTGCTGGTAGTCTTAGTGCCAGATTTGGCGATTACCGCTAAGCGTTGGCATGATCGTGACAAATCAAGCTGGTGGTTGCTACTCAATGTGCCGCTTGTGATTGGCCGCATGACGATTCCGGCAGGAGAATTGGCCGTGAATACCCAACCCGGCATGCTGGAAACACTTATCTCGTTTGTGGCCTTACTGTGTGGTGCATGGATTTTGGTGGAGTGCGGATTTCTTTCTGGCACGGATGGCAGTAACCGTTTTGGCGCCGAGCCGAAGTGGATCAAAAAAAGCTAGGCCAGCAATAAGCGGTATCAAATGCGTAAGAGAGGAGGTTTCTCTCCTCTCTTTATTGTCATCCCTAAACCACCGCTTTTAGCGGTGGTGATTGTTCTTGCCACTTTTCCATCTCGGCTAAGAGCGTTATCGCCAGCCGTCGTCTTGAACCATTCTCGGGCGAAACGGCACCACATCCGCGACGGTATCTTGCTGCAAATCGCCCTCTAATGCATTACGAAAACGCACCATTTGTTGGCTCAGTTCACGCATTAAGGTTACGTTGGCGTGTACGGGGTTTTTGCATTGACCCACCACGCGATCAATATGGCTCTGCTGTGCCCAAAGCCTTTGCTGCATGGCGTGCGAGGCAGAGAGGATCATCTCTTCGCACATCTCCTTCTTAAACTGATCAAAAGCATCAGGATGGTGCTTTGCGAGGGCGACCAACTCATCAAAGGGTGGTAGTACCTGATTACAAGGTTCGGGTGAGTGTGGGGGCGTCATGTGGCAATCCTCCGCCTTTGGCTAAACTGATGCTTTTATCAACAATACTAGCTTAAGCGATTTTTGCGCAGTTCGGCGGAACGAATATCGCCCTTCTTATAAATAAGACGAAAAGGGCTAAAAACAGCATGAGAGAGATTATCGCGCGGCAATAAAGTAAGTGCAGCGACGCTCTCCGGCGACAATGTGTTCGCGGCGTTCGATATGGCATTCTTCGCCCAATAAACGGCGAAAAACATTCAACTCAGATTGGCACAGGCTGGGACAGCGGGTGGCTGCTTTGCAAATCGGGCAGTGGTTTTCAATCAAAATAAAGCCGTCGGCCGTCGACTCTAACTCGGCCATATAGCCTTCTTGTTCGCGCAGGGTAACCAAAGCTTCGAGTTTTTCTTGTAGAGAGTGGCACTCCACTAAGGCGTTGTGATAGGCAGCAAAGGTTTGGGCTTCCCGTTCCGCCGCCACCTTGGCGAGTCCTTCTTTACCAAAAATATGCTCGACCGCATCAATCACTTGAATGGTCAGCTCACCATGACGATCGGCAAACTGATTGTGTCCTTTCGCGGTTAAAGACCAATGGCGAGTCGGACGACCGACCTTGACTTTCACATCATGAAAGGCCAGCACACCTTCTTCTTCCAGACTTTGTAAATGCTGACGAGCGCCCATGGTCGTGATACCTAGGTCTTCAGCCAACTGTTTGGCGGTTACTGTGCCTTCACGTTTGATCGTGTGAAGAATGCGGTCAACCGTTTTCATCGTCTCTTATTTTCCTAACAAGGTGTGGTTTCTAAGCGGAGCCATTGTGCCTGTCACCATTCATTTTGGGTGTTGCTGGATCGGTGCCTCTTTATACTGCCGTTATTATGGAATGCGAATTTAATAAAGCAAACTATTTACTATACCTAAGGACTCGCTAGCGGGTTGCCCTTGATCACCAGCAGGATCGAAAGCGCCACCCTGCCCAGAGCGATTTGCTGTTTGAAAATGTTAAATTAATCACGTTTTTTTACGCTTGCCCCCTTGGGATATGGTGCAAGTTCCCCCACATATGTGACACATGCTGATGATCAGCGTTTTATCAACCATACGGAAAATTAAATCAGGAGAGACGACCGATGAATATTCGTCCATTACATGACCGAGTGATCGTTGAACGCCAAGAAGTTGAATCAAAATCTGCTGGTGGAATTGTTCTAACTGGTTCTGCGGCGGAAAAATCAACGCGCGGTAAAGTGTTGGCTGTTGGTAAAGGCCGCATTCTAGAGAACGGTTCAGTTCAACCTTTGGACGTGAAAGTAGGCGACACCGTGATCTTCGCAGAAAGCTACGGCACAAAAACAGAAAAGATCGATGGCAAAGAAGTGCTGATCTTGGCTGAACATGACATTTTGGCAATCGTTGAATAATTGATTCTGAATCCCAACGAAATCAATAACTGAATTTAGAAAGGAAATGAAAAATGGCTGCTAAAGACGTACGTTTTGGTAATGACGCTCGTGTAAAAATGCTAGAAGGCGTAAACATTCTGGCCGATGCGGTAAAAGTGACCTTAGGTCCTAAAGGCCGTAACGTAGTTCTCGACAAATCTTTCGGTGCACCAACCATTACCAAAGATGGTGTATCAGTTGCGCGTGAAATTGAACTGGAAGACAAATTCCAGAACATGGGCGCACAAATGGTCAAAGAAGTCGCTTCTCAAGCCAACGACGCGGCGGGTGACGGTACAACCACAGCCACCGTACTGGCTCAAGCGATTGTGAACGAAGGCCTAAAAGCGGTCGCGGCGGGCATGAACCCAATGGATCTGAAGCGCGGGATCGATAAAGCGGTTATCGCTGCGGTAGAAGAGTTGAAAGCACTGTCTGTACCTTGTGCCGATACTAAAGCGATTGCCCAAGTAGGTACCATCTCTGCTAACTCAGACTCTAGCGTGGGCAACATCATTGCTGAAGCGATGGAAAAAGTGGGTCGCGATGGCGTGATCACCGTTGAAGAAGGCCAAGCGCTGCAAGACGAGCTGGATGTGGTTGAAGGTATGCAGTTTGACCGTGGCTACCTGTCACCGTACTTCATCAACAACCAAGAATCAGGCAGTGTAGAACTGGATAACCCATTCATCCTGCTGGTGGATAAGAAAATCTCTAACATCCGCGAACTGCTGCCAGTACTGGAAGGCGTAGCGAAAGCCTCTCGTCCACTGCTGATCGTGGCTGAAGATGTGGAAGGCGAAGCGCTGGCGACTCTGGTTGTCAACAACATGCGCGGCATCGTGAAAGTGGCAGCGGTTAAAGCTCCTGGCTTTGGCGATCGTCGTAAAGCGATGCTGCAAGATATCGCGATCTTGACTGGCGGTGTTGTGATCTCTGAAGAGATCGGTCTGGAGCTGGAAAAAGCGACTCTGGAAGACCTAGGCCAAGCGAAACGCGTTTCTATCACCAAAGAAAACTCAACCATCATCGATGGTGCTGGCGATCAAGCCGCGATCCAAGGTCGTGTTGCGCAGATCCGTCAACAAATCGAAGAAGCCACTTCTGACTACGACAAAGAGAAACTGCAAGAGCGCGTAGCAAAACTGGCTGGCGGCGTTGCAGTAATCAAAGTGGGCGCAGCAACCGAAGTGGAAATGAAAGAGAAGAAAGATCGCGTAGAAGACGCGCTGCACGCGACTCGCGCAGCGGTAGAAGAAGGCGTTGTTGCGGGTGGTGGTGTAGCCCTGATCCGCGCAGCTTCTAAACTCTCTTCTCTGGTGGGTGACAACGAAGAGCAAAACGTGGGTATCCGTGTCGCACTACGTGCGATGGAAGCGCCACTGCGTCAAATCGTGAAAAACGCGGGTGACGAAGAATCAGTGGTTGCCAACAATGTGCGTGCAGGCGAAGGTAACTACGGTTACAACGCGGCAACGGGCGTGTACGGTGACATGATCGAAATGGGTATTTTGGATCCAACCAAAGTAACCCGTTCTGCTCTGCAATTCGCAGCGTCTGTTGCGGGTCTGATGATCACCACTGAAGCGATGATCACTGAGCTGCCGAAGAAAGATGCACCAGCAATGCCAGACATGGGCATGGGTGGCATGGGCGGCATGATGTAATCATCCCCCTTAGCAGGAAAAGCCGGAGCCCAAGCTCCGGTTTTTTTATGCCGTGGTTATGCTAAAGCATGGTTAAGATAGGTCAGCATGACCAAGAACATGACCATAAACTGCGCGGAAAAATGACACAATATTCACATTACCTTATGCAAGATATGGATAATGTTGCCTAGTTTTCCCCCTTATCCATCCTGATTGGAGGTTATTTTTATGAACAAGCCGTTTGCTTTGATGGCGCTTACTGCAGCGATGGCTGCACCAGCCGCATTGGCTTCAACACCCGTTATGTTCTCTTCTATCGATAATTTCAACACGCCAGATGCGAACCAAGTTGCGGGTGTACGTTTGTCGGCACTGCACGGTAAAGTGAATGAAGTCAAAGGGGTTGATTTCTCGATTCTTGGCCTGTCTGAAACTGACAAAACCACAGGTGTGAACTTTGGCTTATTCTTCGGTGCAAGCAAAGTGAACCAAGAGATGACGGGTGCATCTCTGGGTCTTTTGAACTGGAACACGGGTAATACTTATGGTGCGAACCTAGGTTTTGTGAACCTGACTCATGATGTGAAAGGCGCGAACTTGAGCTTTGTGAACTACTCAGAAGGTAACACTCTCGTTGACTTAGGTGCGGCCAACTTCTCGAACACTTCAACAGTGCAGTTTGGCCTATTCAACAAAACGGAAAAAATCGAAGGCGTGCAGATTGGTTTGATCAACTGTGCGGACAACGGTTTCTTTAAGTGTTTCCCAATCATTAACTTTGCGAAGTAATGATGCAAAAAGCGTTGCCGAGGCAACGCTTTTTCTTTATTCAAGATGCAGATCAAGCGGTGTTTTGCTGGGCCTGCCACCGATTTCTCGAGTTAATTTCGGTACCAGATAGCCTGACACCTGTTCAATTAAGCCTGCCATAATCTGCCTTGCTTTATCATCACTGACGTAAAAATGCGCCGCGCCTTGCACCTTATCCAACACATGCAAGTAATAAGGCAGAATACCTGCATCAAACAAGGTTTCGCTGAGCGACACTTGTGCGTCAACCGTGTCATTGACCCCTTTGAGCAACACACCTTGATTGAGTAAGGTGACATTGACGGCTCGCAAACGGGCCATCTGCTGTTTAAGCTCAAGATTGATCTCATTGGCGTGGTTGATGTGTGTCACCAGCAGTACTTGCAAGCGGGTTTGCGCGAACAGTTCAACCAATTCATCGGTGATGCGCGCGGGGATCACCACGGGTAATCGCGAGTGAATGCGTAACCGTTTGATGTGCGGAATTGCTGCGATACGCTCCATCAGCCATGCAATTTCATGATCTTTGGCCATTAAAGGATCGCCGCCGGAGAAAATCACTTCGTTGAGCTGTGGATTTTGCGCAATGTAATCGAGGCTTTGTTGCCAAGCGCTTTTGCCGCCTTTGTTATCTTCATAGGGAAAATGACGGCGAAAGCAATAACGGCAGTTGATGGCGCAACCACCTTTGACGATCAACAAGCAGCGATTTTTATACTTGTGCAGCAAGCCGGGCACGGTGTTGTTTTGTTCATCCAGTGGGTCATGTGAGTAGCCGGGATGAATCTCAAACTCAGCACTCAACGGTAAAACTTGCCGTAAAAGTGGATCGGCAGGATTGCCTTTTTGCATGCGATCGACAAAACTTTGCGGCACCCGCTGCGCAAACAGTTTGCGCGCTTCAAATCCGTCTTGCCATGGCGAAGGATCGATCTCAAGTTGCTGCAATAATTGCAGAGGATCGGAGATCGCGTTTGCCAGCTGTTGCAACCAGTTTTGCTCAACAGAAATGACTTTTCGGGTTATGATGTGCGGCATTGATTTTAACTCGAAGATAGTAAGAGGAAAAAATGGCTACTGTTAGCACGAATGAATTTAAAGGCGGTCTCAAAATTATGCTTGATAACGAGCCTTGTGTCATTCTCGAAAACGAGTATGTAAAACCAGGTAAAGGTCAGGCATTCAACCGCGTGAGAATCCGTAAGCTGCTTACTGGTAAAGTTCTGGAAAAAACCTTTAAATCGGGTGACACAGCGGAAGTTGCTGATGTTGTCGATATCGATCTGGATTACCTGTACAACGATGGCGAATTCTACCACTTCATGAACAACAGCACCTTCGAACAGCTTGCTGCAGATGCAAAAGCGGTTGGCGAGAATGCGAAATGGTTGGTAGAAAACAACACTTGTATGCTGACGCTGTGGAATGGTAACCCAATCGCGGTCACTCCACCAAACTTCGTTGAGCTAGAGGTGACTGAAACGGATCCAGGCGTGAAAGGTGACACTCAAGGTACTGGCGGCAAACCAGCGACTCTGTCTACCGGCGCTGTCGTTCGTGTACCTCTCTTCGTACAGATTGGCGAAGTGATCAAAGTGGACACTCGCTCTGCAGAATACGTTGGCCGTGTGAAGTAATCACCGCGGTCACAAGAAAAAACCAACCTTGCGGTTGGTTTTTTTATGCGTGTAGTTTTAGCCTTGCAATCAAAAAGCTGGCCTGTTGTCAGCCAGCTTTTTTATGTTTCATGTTAGATCATGAAGATAAACACGACCGCCAGTGCGGAGATGATGGTTGCAAAGCCGTAGCAAGCGATTTTCCCTGCCACACCGGTGTGGAATTTCAAATCATGCATCCCGTGGTGAACACGGTGCATGGCATGCCACATTGGTAGAGCTAAAGTGCCGATGATGAACAGTGCACCAATGATGCTAGTTGCAAAGCTAGACACTCGCTCATAGCTCAGTGCTTCGGCATCAATTACTCCCAGTGGCGCAAGAATGCCCAGTACCAGAACGGTAATCGGGGTGATCATGGCAAACCAAGTGCCACCAGCACCAAACAGGCTCCACCATACGGGTTCGTCTGAACGTTTTGGGTTGGTATTAATCACAATAAGCTCCTTACACCACAATAAGAACAATCAGTGAGATAAAGGCCACGGCCGCCCACTGTGCTAGCACGATGATCTTTTTATCAACCAGTTTGCCGCCTAAACGAATAGGCACGACTTGTGGCATCATGCTAAAGAAGGTTTGCGCATGGAATAAGCTTCCCGCCAGCGCCACTAGGTTGATCGCAATGACGAGTGGGTTAGCCATAAAATCCAACCAGGTTTGCCATGCTTCAGGGCCTTTCACCAGAGAACCTAAACCAACGGTGAGGAACAGGGTAAACAGGATCAATGGCAGAACCGTCGCTTCACGCACCATGTAGAAGCGGTAGAAAGGATGATCCTTCCACCAAGTGCGTTTCATTTCACGAACATAAGGTTTACGGTTACTCATCCTTAGGCCTCCACTTTCTTCGGTGAACCATCTGGGTTCAACATCGCGATCACGAAGTCTAATGAGGACTCCACTTTGCCTTGGTTTACGGCTGCCGCTGGGTCAACGTGTTTTGGACACACTTCAGAGCAGTAACCCACGAAGGTACAACCCCAAGCGCCATTATCACCGTTAATAAGCTTCATACGCTCGGCTTTACCGTTGTCACGGCTATCGAGGTTGTAGCGGTGCGCCAGAGTGAGTGCCGCAGGGCCTAAGAACTCAGGGTTTAGACCAAACTGTGGACAAGCTGCATAACACAAACCACAGTTGATACAACCAGCAAACTGCTTGTAGCGTGCCATTTGCTCTGGAGTCTGCAGGTTAGTGCCGTCTTCAGGCTTACGATCGTTACCTATGATGTATGGTTTGATCGCTTCCAAACGCTCGATGAACGGCGTCATATCCACGATTAGGTCTTTCTCGATGGGGAAGTTGGCCAGTGGCTCGATCTTTACGCCTTCTGGGTAATCACGTAAGAAGCTCTTACATGCCAGTTTTGGCACGCCATTAACCATGATGCCGCAAGAGCCACAAATCGCCATACGGCATGACCAGCGGTAAGAAAGATCTTTATCTAAGTGATCTTTCACATAGCCAATCGCATCCAGTACCGACATAGTTTCATCAAACGGAACTTCGAAGCGTTGCATGTGTGGCTCTGCATCGTTGGCTGGGTCGTAGCGCAGAATGTCCACTTTTTGAATACGTTGTGCTGACATTATTTTTGCTCCTCTACGCTTTTTCCGGCCGCTTCAGCTGCGGCAGCTTTTTCGGCTGCTTCACCGTACAGACGCGCTTTTGGCTGCGACTTGGTGATTTTCACTGGGCTGTAATCGATCTTCGGTGTTTGACCTTCTTGATAGAATGCCAAAGAGTGTTTGAGGAATTGCACGTCATCACGCTCGGTGCAACCTTCATCAAGACGTTGGTGTGCGCCGCGCGATTCTTTACGCAGAATAGCGGAGTGAACCATGGCTTCTGCCACGTCTAGACCGTAACCTACTTCAATCGCGTATAGCAGGTCAGTGTTGAACACTTTGCCTTTGTCTTTGATGCTGATGCGCTTGTAACGCTCTTTCAACTCGGCCAATTTGTCGATGGTTTCTTGCATCAGATCTTCCTGACGGTAGATACCACAACCCGCTTCCATGGTGTGACCCATTTCTGTACGGATGGTTGCCCAGTTTTCATCACCTTCTTGCTGCATCAGTGCTGCGATGCGATCTTCAACCGCTTTGACTTGTGCGGCGATGGCTTTTTCATTCCAGCCTTTAAACTCTGCAGCGCGCTCAACCGCTTTTTCACCAGCAACGCGGCCAAAGACTACGAATTCCGCTAGTGAGTTAGAACCTAAACGGTTCGCGCCATGCAGACCAACAGACGCACATTCACCCACGGCGAACAGACCTTTAATGCGGGTTTCACATTCGCCATTGGTTTCGATACCACCCATGGTGTAGTGCACGGTTGGACGAATTGGAATCGGCTCTTTTGCTGGGTCAACGTTGACATACGCTTTTGCCAGTTCACAGATAAATGGCAGACGTTCTTGCAGGTATTCTTCACCTAAGTGGCGCAGGTCTAGGTGCACCACATCACCCAGTGGGTGTTTGATGGTGTTGCCTTTTTGCTGCTCATGCCAGAAAGCTTGGGAAACTTTGTCACGTGGACCCAGTTCCATGTATTTGTTCTTTGGTTGACCCACTGGAGTTTCAGGGCCCATACCGTAGTCTTGCAGGTAACGGTAGCCATGTTTGTTGACGATAATACCGCCTTCACCACGACAACCTTCGGTCATCAGAATACCAGTACCTGGTAGGCCTGTTGGGTGGTATTGAACGAATTCCATATCACGCAGAGGAACACCGTGACGGAAAGCCATCGCCATACCATCACCGGTCACTATGCCGCCGTTAGTGTTGCAGTGGTAAACGCGACCCGCACCGCCAGTGGCTAGAACAACCGACTTAGCTTTGATGGTGACCAGCTCGCCTTCCGACATATGAATCGCAATCAAACCTTGGATTTCACCTTCATCAACCAGCAAATCCACCACAAAGTACTCATCCAATCGCTTGATTTGTGGGTACTTCATTGAAGTTTGGAACAGGGTGTGCAGCATGTGGAAGCCGGTTTTATCAGCAGCAAACCATGTGCGCTCAACTTTCATGCCGCCGAAGCGACGTACGTTGACTTCACCATTCTCTTTACGGCTCCAAGGACAACCCCATTGTTCCATCTGGATCATTTCGCGGGTTGCATTGGCAACAAAGTATTCAACAACATCCTGTTCACATAGCCAGTCACCACCGCCAACGGTATCGTTGAAGTGGTTATCTAGACTATCTTCATCCTTGATAACTGCTGCGGAGCCACCCTCGGCTGCGACTGTGTGAGAACGCATTGGATAAACTTTAGAAATCAGAGCAACTTCTAAATGAGGGTTTGCTTCTGCCGCTGCAATAGCAGTACGAAGACCAGCGCCACCAGCGCCGATGACTGCGATATCTGTGGTGAGAATTTGCACAGTTATCCTCCAGTGTGATTATTTTATTTTATGGACTGAGTTCGTTTCAGTACCTAGAGTTTTCAAAGCATTGATTTGGAAGTTACTGAGATGGAACTCACTGACTCAACACCTGACCACCCATTAAGTGGTAGGGGTAGTGTAGGAGAGCTTGAAGAATGAAAAATTGATTCTGTTGGGCTTTTGCTTCGGTATTGCAAACTTAAGCATACTATTTGCCCTATATGTGACTGGTGTCACAATTGAGTTTGGCTTTTTGTTCTGAAAGAGTACAATTCGTTATCTCTGTTTCTTGTGATGAGCCACCCATGACTAATTCCGATTGGATGCCGACCGCATCAATAAGCCAATTAAAACAACGCGCGACCTTGTTGCGTCAGATTCGTGAATTTTTTGCTGAGCGCAATGTGCTGGAAGTCGAAACGCCAGCCATGAGCCACGCCACGGTGACGGACATCCATCTGCACACGTTTAAAACGGAATTTGTCGGGCCGGGTTATGCCAAAGGCAGCGCGCTGCATCTGATGACTAGCCCTGAATTTCATATGAAGCGTTTGTTGGCCGCGGGCAGTGGTTGTATTTACCAGCTGGGTAAAGCTTTTCGTAACGAAGAAAATGGCCGTTACCACAATCCAGAATTCACCATGTTGGAATGGTATCGGATTGGTTTTGATCACCATGCCTTGATGGATGAAATGGATGCCTTATTGCAATTGGTGCTGCGTTGCGGCAGTGCCGAGCGAATGACTTACCAAGAAGCGTTTTTGAATGTGCTTGGCGTTTGCCCACTCGAAGAGGAGATGCGTGAGTTAAAGCAAGTGGCTGCAACGCTGGGTTTAAGTGATATCGCAGAGCCTGAAGAGGATCGTGACACCTTATTACAACTGCTGTTTAGCATTGGCATTGAGCCTAAAATTGGCCAAATCACACCAGCATTTGTGTATGATTTTCCGGCTTCACAAGCGGCGCTGGCCAAAATTAATCCGGCGGATCCGCGCGTGGCTGATCGCTTCGAAGTCTATTTTAAAGGGATTGAGCTCGCGAACGGCTTCCATGAATTGGATAACCCTGCCGAGCAGTTAGCCCGTTTTAAAGCGGATAATGCCAAGCGTTTAGAGATGGGACTGACAGAGCAACCGATTGATTACCATCTGATTGCGGCGCTGGAGGCCGGTTTGCCAGAATGTGCTGGGGTGGCTTTGGGTATTGATCGTCTGATTATGTTGGCGCTTGGCGAGGATCATATTGATAAGGTCACCGCATTTCCATTTCCTCGAGCCTGATCGGATTCTCAGTTTGCAACATATTCACCCTGTTCAGACCCAGTTTTAACGAGGTAAGCGCTCGCGTCATGCTGCCAACCTCGTTATACTCCTTGTCTGATTTGAATCCCCATTGCAAGAGCACAGGATATGCAAGAGTACATTGAGTTTTTTCAGCAAAATATGATCCTTTCACTGGCTTGGATCGGTATTTTGGTCGCGTTAATCGCCAGCATCTACAAATCGGCCACCGCGGCTTATCAAGAAGTTACGGCCACCCAAGCCACTCTGTTGATTAACCGTGAAAACGGCATCGTGGTCGACATCCGTAGTAAAGATGAATTCAAACAAGGCCACATTACCGACGCAATTCACATTTTGCCGTCAGACATCAAGGCGGGTAACTTGGCTGGCCTTGAAAGCCATAAATCGAACCCCATTATTGTGGTATGCAAAACAGGTCAAACCGCACGTGAAAGTGCAGATTTACTGACCAAAGCCGGTTTTGAGAAGGTCAATCTTCTTAAAAATGGCTTGATTGCTTGGAATGAAGCTAACCTGCCTTTGGTACGCGGTAAACGCTAAATCCTTAGAGCACCCCGTCGGCGCTGGTGAAAAGATCAGCGCTTGACGCTCAGAGTTGTGATATCTACCACGTAATGGCTTGCCCACCTAGTGATCGCACACACTCTCAGTTAGTCTCAGGACACATTGACCTTTGAACCGAATTATCTGAATTAAGGATGAAATCATGGCTGAAGCAGCACAAGCCCCACAACAACAGTTTGCTATCCAACGTATCTATCTAAAAGATGTCTCTTTTGAAGCGCCAAGCTCACCAGTGATGTTCCAAAAAGAGTGGAACCCAGATGTCAAACTGGATCTCGACACGCAAAGCCGTGAACTGGGCCAAGGCGTTTACGAAGTGGTACTGCGCCTGACAGTGACTGTGAAAAACGCAGAAGAGACCGCATTCCTGTGTGAAGTACAACAAGCGGGTATCTTCAGTGCAGAGCAGATGGAAGCAGGCCAATTGGCCCATTGCTTGGGTGCTTTCTGCCCGAACATCCTGTTCCCATACGCACGTGAAACCATTTCAAGCCTAGTGGTGAAAGGTACTTTCCCACAACTGAACCTTGCTCCAGTTAACTTTGACGCGCTGTTCATGAACTACCTGCAACAGCAAGCTCAAGAAGGCGCAACGGCGAACGCATAATTCGCGCGATTGAGTTTTCAGTAAGAATAAAATGCACAGCGCCACCGCGATGTGCATTTTTTGTTTATCACTCGAGTATTGGTTTTTGCACTCTTTATCTAAGGCAGCCTTGGCGAAGAAGGTGCAGACTGCAATAGCCTATGTTTGGGTATAGAATAGAGCACAACTTCGTTATCGATAGGCGGAACAATGAGCGAAACACAGAACCACAATAGCTACGGAAAACCTGTTGAAATGACCGTGATAGGTGCGGGCTCCTACGGTACCTCACTGGCGATCTCTTTGGCGCGCAATGGCGCGAATATCGTCCTGTGGGGACATGATGCAGAGCATATGGCGCGCCTTGACGCTGACCGCGCTAACCATGAATTTTTGCCCGGAATTGCTTTTCCTGACACTCTGATTGTGGAAACTGACTTGCAAAAAGCGGTGCAAGCGAGCCGTGATCTGCTGGTGGTAGTGCCTAGCCATGTGTTTGGTATCGTGTTGAAAAGTTTGCAGCCACACCTGCGTGCGGATAGCCGCATTTGTTGGGCAACCAAGGGGCTAGAGCCTGAGACTGGACGGCTACTCCAAGATGTCGCCCATGATGTACTTGGTGATAGCTACCCCCTTGCGGTGCTTTCTGGTCCTACTTTTGCCAAAGAGCTGGCGATGGGGATGCCAACCGCGATTTCAGTGGCTTCGCCGGATGCGCAATTTGTACGTGACCTGCAAGAGAAAATTCACTGCAGCAAAACTTTCCGAGTGTACGCCAACAGTGACTTTATCGGTATGCAGCTTGGCGGCGCGGTAAAAAACGTGATTGCGATTGGTGCGGGGATGTCTGATGGTATTGGCTTTGGCGCGAATGCGCGAACCGCTCTTATCACTCGTGGCTTGGCTGAAATGAGCCGCTTAGGCGCCGCTTTAGGCGCGCAGCCGGAAACTTTTATGGGTATGGCAGGATTAGGTGATTTAGTGCTGACTTGTACTGACAACCAATCGCGTAACCGCCGTTTTGGTTTGGCACTAGGTCAAGGTAAAGATGTGGATACCGCGCAAACCGATATCGGCCAAGTGGTTGAAGGGTATCGCAACACCAAAGAAGTGTGGATGTTAGCGAAACGCATGGGCGTTGAGATGCCGATAGTTGAACAAATTTACCAAGTATTGTATCAAGGAAAAGATGCGCGACTCGCCGCTCAGGATTTGCTGGCACGAGATAAGAAGATGGAGCGTTAATCCGCAGCGCAAGAGATGGAATTGAATCGATAGGGTATAGCTTGCCCTATCTTGATTAGGACTGAGTAAGTAATGAAACAGTGCGCCCACACCAAGGTTTGGCAAACCATTGTCGCTGAAGCTCGCGAGCAAGCCGAGCAAGAGCCGATGCTCGCCAGTTTTTACCATGCCACCATTATTAAGCATGACAGTTTAAAAGCGGCCTTGAGCTATATTCTGGCCAACCGTTTGAACACTGCCTCCATGCCTGCGATGGCAGTACGAGAAGTGATTGAAGAAGCGTTTGCTGCCGATCCGAGTATCTCAGAAGCGGCGGCGTGTGATATTTGCGCGACAGTCAACCGCGATCCGGCAGTGTCGATGTACTCAATGCCGCTACTTTACCTAAAAGGTTATCACGCTTTACAAGGCTATCGGGTGGCTAACTGGTTATGGCGACAAGGGCGTAAGGCGCTCGCGACCTATTTCCAAAATCAGATATCAGTGGCGTGTCAGGTGGATATTCACCCTGCAGCGCGTATTGGTCGCGGCATCATGCTCGATCACGCGACGGGGATCGTGATTGGTGAAACCGCCGTGGTAGAAGATGATGTATCGATCTTGCAGGACGTTACGCTTGGCGGTACCGGTAAAGAGTGCGGCGATCGCCACCCGAAAATTCGGGAAGGGGTGATGATTGGTGCGGGCGCGAAAATATTAGGCAACATCGAAGTTGGAGAAGGGGCGAAAATTGGCTCGGGATCGGTCGTGTTGCAAGCTGTACCGCCCCATACCACAGTCGCTGGAGTACCTGCTCGTATTGTGGGGCGGCCACAATCGGATAAGCCTTCTTTGGATATGGATCAGCAGTTTAATGGTCGTTCGCAGACGTTTATCGGCGGTGATGGTATCTAGAGGCTCTCTCTATCTCTGCTCTCACGGTATTTAAGTACTCATTCCGCGCTTGAGCAAAAAATAAAAAGGATGATGGTGACATCATCCTTTTTTACATCGACAGGTTTGGCTTGGCTTATGCCATCGCGTTCAATTCTGCCAACACTTCGTCCGCCCATTGAATCCATGCTTGGCGAACCAGTAAATTACGACGTAGCGTTAAACGCTCTAAACGTTGCTGCTTGTCTAACACGGCTGGGTTAGCGTAATAAGCGGCTTCGATTTCCTGATAGTGAGCGACCAATTTACGCGATTCTTCAACCAGTTCAGCCAGTTGCAGACGGTAAGGTTCTGCCGATTGTACTGAACAAGCCATCAATTTCGCACTAAACTCATCACGCACGGTTGGGTGTGCGGTTGGTTGATCAAACCACTCACCTAAAGCGCTGCGGCCAGCTTGGGTTATAGAATAAACCTTGCGATCTGGTTTGCCTTCCTGTGGTTCCAGAACACAAGTCACTAAACCCTGTTCCCCCATTTTATTGAGTTCACGATATACCTGCTGATGGCTGGCTTTCCAGAAGTAGCCAATGCTAGCAGAAAACTCTTTGGTTATATCGTACCCGGTTGCATCGCGTGTGCTAAGAACAGTAAGGATAACGTGTGGTAATGACATGTCTTCAATCCAAAAATTAAGTCAACATAAACCTCTATCTAAACGGTTGTTGTGCTTCTAATGGCACTCATATCAACGCATTTAAATACCTGCAGCGCAAAATTCGGCTGCTTATGTCACCTTATAAAGCCGGTTATCACCTAGAGTGGCGTATGTCTTTGCATACTTTAACTGTGAGATTGCTTTACATTACTTATCACAGAGGGAACGTAGTATATCTAAATAATAAGCATAAAGTGGAATACAAATATGCTGATTAGTCGAAAAACTGACATTATTCTCAATAATGAAAAAATGTAAAACAAAAGGCCACAAAGTTGTGACCTTTTAGTTTTTTATACTGACATTTAGCGATTTGTTAACCAGTATTGCGCATTCCCGCCGCAATTCCCGCAATGGTCACCATCAAGGCTTCTTCCAGTTCTGGAGCAGGAAGTTCTGATTGACGGGTACGATACAGCAGTTCTGCTTGCAGCATGTTGAGTGGTTCAATATAGATGTTACGCAGACGAATCGACTCTTGTCCCCAAGGATCGCTTTGCATCAGGTTCTCGTTATTCTCAACGTTCAGCACAACTTTAATGTCTTGCTGTAATTGAGCACGCAATTTTTCACCCAATGGACGCAAAGTCGGTTCAACAAGTCGCTCATCATAATGACACGCGATGCTTACACTGCATTTGGTGTACACCATTTCCAGCATGCCAAGGCGAGTTGAGAAGAATGGCCATTCGCGGCACATCTCTTCAAGTAGCGCTTGGTGTCCTTCATTAATGGCAATTTGGATCGCTTCACCCGCACCTAGCCAAGCAGGAAGAATGAGACGATTCTGGCTCCATGAGAAGATCCATGGAATGGCTCGCAGGCTCTCGACTCCACCAGTAGGATTACGTTTGGCGGGTCTGGAACCCAATGGCAGCTTGCCGAGTTCTAATTCTGGTGTGGCTTGACGGAAGTAAGGAACAAAGTCTGGTTCACCACGCACGACTTTTCGGTAAGCATTACATGAAATTTCCGACAGAATATCCATCAGCGCACGCCACTCATTTTTAGGCTCTGGTGGGGGTAGTAAGTTGGCTTCCAAAATAGCGCTGGCGTACATGTTAAAGCTGTTGACCGCCACTTCAGGTAGACCCAGTTTAAAGCGGATCATTTCGCCTTGTTCGGTTACACGCAGACCGCCCTTCAAACTCTTTGGTGGCTGAGAAAGCAGTGCCGCGTGTGCAGGAGCACCGCCGCGACCAATTGTGCCGCCGCGACCATGGAATAGAGTGAGTTCGATCCCCGCTTCTTCGCCAACTTTCACTAGCGCTTCCATCGCTCGGTATTGCGCCCAGCCTGCTGCCATCACCCCCGCATCTTTGGCGGAATCGGAATAACCAATCATCACCATTTGGTGGTTCTGAATAAAGCCGCGATACAGATCGATGTTCATCAGTTGACGGATCACCGATTCTGCATTGTTCAAGTCATCTAAGGTTTCAAACAGCGGGCAAACATCCATACGATAAGGACATCCTGCCTCTTGCAGCAGCAGGTGCACGGCGAGGACATCCGATGCGGTACGCGCCATCGAAATGACATAAGCGCCAAAGGCATCTTTGGACTGCGCAGCGATGATCTTACAGGTATCCAACACCTCTTTGACTTGAGGCGACGGTTGCCAATCGCGTGGTAGCAGTGGGCGTTTCGAGTTCAGCTCTGTGGTCAGGAACGCGATTTTATCTTGCTCGCTCCACTGATTGTAATCGCCGATGCCGAGATGACGGGTCAGTTCCGAGATCACTTCTGCATGGCGTGAGCTCTCTTGACGAACATCGAGGCGAACCAGATGCACGCCAAAGGCTTTAATGCGGCGCAGGGTATCGAGCAAGGAACCATCTGCGATTACGCCCATGCCACACTCATGCAGTGATTGGTAACACGCGTAGAGCGGTTCCCACAACTGATCTGCGGTTTGCAAAGGGGCTTTTACTGCCAGTTTTTGGCCGTTGAGTTTTGCATCAAGAATTTCAATCGTCTCTTGCAGCAAGCTTCGTATTGGCTTGAGGATGGCGCGATAAGGTTCGTGCTCTTCGCCGGCTAAAGCGCGTACGGCTTCATTACACTTGGTCATCGAAAGTTCGCTGACCAGTTCATTGATATCGGTGAGATACAAATCGGCTGCTTTCCAGCGTGACAGTAACAGCACTTCGCGAGTGATAGTGTGGGTCACAAAGGGGTTACCATCGCGATCTCCACCCATCCAAGATGAGAAATGCACAGGGCGTGCATCAATCGGTAAACCTTCACCTAGGTAAGATTTCACCTGTTCATCTAACTCACGCAAAAACTCAGGAACGGCGTGCCACAGTGAGTTTTCTACGACCGCGAACCCCCATTTGGCTTCATCTAATGGCGTTGGACGCTGCTGACGAATCACATCTGAATGCCAACTTTGGGCAATTAATTGCTCAAGGCGGCGCTCGGTTTTATGGCGCTCTTTCGGAGAGAGGTCGCTGAGCTCAAGTTTGGACAGACATTCGTTGATTTTGACTAGCTTGTTGATCATGGTGCGACGAGTGATCTCAGTCGGGTGAGCGGTCAATACCAGTTCAATGTTGAGATCGCGAATGGCTTGCGCCGTATCGAATTTACTGACCGACTTCTGCGCCAGTTTAGCAAACAGGCTACCAATCGCATCCAACTCATTCACGTGGCTTTCACAGTGGCGTGAGATGGTGTGATACTGCTCGGCAATATTGGTCAGGTTCAGGAATTGGTTAAAGGCGCGAGCCACGGGAGTCAGTTGGTGGTTAGGAAGATTTTTGATCTCTTCGATCAGCAGCTCGCGGTCTGCTTGGTTGCCCGCTCGGGCAGATTTGGAAAGTTTTCGGATGGTTTCCACTTTCGCTAAAATAACGTCACCATCGGCGGCTTGAATTGTCTGGCCGAGTAGTCGTCCTAACATGCTTACGTTACTTTTGAGCGCAGCGTATTTTTCGTTCATTGTCATCCTGCCTTGAAAAAAAATTACATCCAATGTGAGTTCAGTTAATTACACAATCTTGACCATTTTGTCCAGTGGACTTGCGGTTAAGACTAAGATTCCATTTATTGTCATCCGCGTTGGTGCAGAGATTGTTTAACTAAAAACACCAAATTATTGAAAATTTCTTACAAAAAAGCCCTGAGGTTGAACTCAGGGCGATCAATTTAGAAACAATATTTCTGCATGGCTCGTGATAGCACGCGTACCGTTGGGTCAATAAATTCAAACGCCAAAAACTCATCCGGCTGATGAGCTTGATCGATCGAACCAGGGCCAAGCACTAAGGTCGGGCAAACTTGCTGCAAGAAAGGGGCTTCGGTGCAGTAATTCACGGTTTGCGCTTCTTGCTCGCAGATTTCGCTAATACCGTGAATAAACGGATGGTCATGCGCGCACTCATAACCGGGGATCGGGTCATGCAGCGGGACGAGTTCAATGCGCCCCGGCCACTTTTGCTGTACCTCACGTAGAGCGTCATGCATCAGGTTATCTAAACCATCTAAGCTAATGCCTGGAAGAGGGCGAACGTCATAATGCAGTTCGCAGCAACCACAAATTCGGTTTGGGCTATCGCCACCATGAATGTGACCAAGGTTCAGCGTTGGAGTCGGAATTTCAAATCCCGGATGGTGATATTCTTTAATTAAGCGATCGCGCAGCTGCATAAGAGCAAACAGCACTTCGTGCATGATCTCAATCGCATTAACCCCCAGCGCTGGATTGGATGAATGGCCAGATTTACCGGTCACGCGAATGGCATTCGCCACATGGCCTTTGTGCGCGCGGATCGGCACCAAGCTGGTGGGTTCACCGATGATGCAGTAATCCGGTTTAAATGGGGCGTTTTCGGTAAAGTGGCGTGCACCGAGCATGGTAGTTTCTTCATCGCAGGTCGCCAGCACATACAGCGGCTTGGTTTGTTTGCTCCAATCGACGTTTTTCACCGCTTCATAAATAAAGGCGAAGAAACCTTTCATATCCGCGGTCCCTAATCCATAGAAGCGATTATTGACTTGCGTGAGCGCATGCGGGTTGTAATTCCAGCGACCCTCATCAAACGGCACAGTATCACTGTGTCCTGCTAATAATAAGCCGCCTTCACCGCTACCGAGTTTGGCAATCAAGTTCTGCTTATTCGGGGCGACTTGCTCAATTTGAATCGAAAAACCGAGCGCGCTGAGCCAATCGGCTAATTTTGCGATCACCTGCTCATTACCTTCATCCCAGCGCGCATCGGTCGAACTGATTGAAGAGGTTGAAATCAGGCCTTCATAGACCTCAAGGAAACTGGGTAACGGCATTTTATCTTTGCTCCTGCTATTGACAGAGTGTCGGTGAAACGGTAAAACACATATTAAATCACTTTAAGTGAATAAAAAAACAATTAATCGCAATTTTGAAAGATGAATAGTCAGCGTTGTTCGCTCTCTTTCACCACTTAATACGGATGTTTTTGATGTTAAAAACCACCATCATCGGCGCAAGCGGTTACACCGGAGCAGAACTGGCTCTTATGGTGCACAAACACCCACAACTCACGCTATCAGGTTTATACGTTTCCGCCAACAGTGTGGATGCGGGCAAATCGCTGGCGCAGTTGCATGGTCGAGTGGCAGGGCTGATTGATATGCCAGTGCAAGCCTTGACTGATGTGGATACTGTTGCGGCCGAGTGTGATGTGGTCTTTCTGGCCACCGCGCATGAAGTGAGTCATGACCTCGCGCCGCAATTTCTCGCTCAAGGTTGTCAGGTCTTTGATCTGTCTGGTGCATTTCGGGTGCAGAGCGAAGCGTTTTATCCAACCTTTTATGGCTTTGCGCATCAGCATTCTGAATGGTTGGAAAAAGCGGTGTATGGCCTGGCTGAGTGGAATGCGGAAGCAATCAAAACCAGCCCTATGATTGCTGTTGCGGGTTGCTACCCAACGGCATCGCAACTGGCGATTAAGCCTCTGTTGGTGGATGGGTTAATCGACACTACCCAATGGCCAGTGATTAACGCGGTGAGTGGTGTCTCTGGTGCGGGGCGTAAAGCCACCATGACCAACAGCTTCTGTGAAGTGAGCTTGCAGCCCTACGGTGTGTTTAACCACCGTCATCAACCAGAAATTGCGACTCATCTAGGCTGTGAGGTGATCTTCACCCCGCATCTTGGCAACTTTAAGCGCGGGATTCTGGCCACCATCACAATGAAATTAGCGGATGGTGTCACCGAGCAGCAAGTCGCAGAAGCTTTTAGCAAGGCGTATCAAGATAAGCCATTGGTGCGTTTCAGCAATGGTTTACCACGGATTCAAGATGTCGAGTTTACCCCATTTTGTGACCTCGGCTGGAAGGTACAAGGACGTCACATCATAGTGGTGTCTGCTATCGACAATTTATTGAAAGGCGCATCGAGTCAAGCGATGCAGTGTTTAAATATTCACTACGGTTTCGATGAATTAACCGCGTTGGTGTAAGGGTTCAACATGTCAGATCTTAAGCTCAGTCCTTTAGTGATTAAGTTAGGCGGTGCGGCGCTCGATTGCGCAGAGACACTTAGCAAATTGTTTGGTGCGATTGCCCAATACCAGAACCAAGCCCAACGACGCATCGTGATCGTGCATGGCGGTGGTTATCTGGTCGACGACTTGATGGCGAAGCTGCAACTCAAATCGGTCAAGAAAGACGGTTTGCGCGTCACTCCGTATGATCAAATTCCGATCATTGCCGGCGCTCTCGCAGGTACAGCCAACAAGATGCTGCAAGGCCAAGCGATCAAAGATGGCATCAATGCCGTAGGTTTGTCACTGGCGGATGGTGGTTTGTGCCACGTCGAGGAATTAGATCCTGAACTGGGCGCAGTCGGTAAAGCCACGCCGGGAGATTCCACTTTGCTGCAAGCGATTTTGGCTACCGGTGCGATGCCCATCATTAGCTCGATTGGCCTAACTGCGCAAGGGCAGATGATGAACGTCAACGCTGATCAAGCGGCGGTGGCTGTGGCGGGTGCTCTGGATGCGGAATTGGTCCTGCTCTCGGATGTCAGCGGTGTACTGGATGGCAAAGGCCACCTCATCGCCACCTTAGATGCTAAACAAGCGGATGCACTGATTGCCGGCAAAGTGATTACCGACGGCATGATCGTCAAAGTGAAAGCGGCATTGGAAGCGGCGCAAGATTTAGGACGTCCGATTGAAGTGGCTACCTGGCGTTACCCAGAGAAGCTCGCCAAGTTATTTGGCGGCGAAAGCATCGGCACCCGTTTTCTACCTTAAGATTTTAAGTCACTAATTTGATTAAACCTGAGCACTGACCGCCAAGCGCAGAGCCAGGAATATGGAGATACATCAATGAGTAAAGTACAAGTTAAAAAAGTAGTTGTGGCATATTCTGGCGGTCTGGACACGTCGGTGATCATTCCATGGTTAAAAGAAAATTATGACTGTGAAGTGGTGGCGTTTGTGGCTGACGTTGGTCAAGGTGATGAAGAGCTGAAAGGCGTAGAAGCCAAAGCACTCTCATCGGGTGCCTCTGAATGTTACATCGTTGACCTGAAAGAAGAATTCGTAAAAGAGTACATCTACCCAACGCTGAAAACTGGCGCTTACTATGAAGGTAAATACTTACTCGGTACTTCCATGGCGCGTCCGGTGATTGCTAAAGCACAAGTTGAAATCGCGCGTAAAGTGGGTGCGGATGCACTGGCGCACGGTTGTACTGGCAAAGGTAACGACCAAGTGCGTTTTGAAGGTGCTTTTGCGGCACTGGCTCCAGATCTGCATGTGATTGCGCCTTGGCGTGAGTGGGATCTGCGTAGCCGTGAAGCGTGTTTGGATTACCTTGCCGAGCGCAACATTCCCTGTGCCGCGTCATTAACCAAGATCTACTCGCGTGATGCCAACGCATGGCACGTTTCTACCGAAGGTGGCGTTCTGGAAAGCACATGGAATGCGCCAAACGAAGATTGCTGGGTGTGGACCGTCGATCCTGAGCAAGCGCCTAACGAAGCGGAATATGTCACGCTGCAAGTGGCTCATGGCGAAGTGGTCGCTGTTGATGGTGAAGCCATGACCCCTTACAACGCTTTGCTGTACCTCAACCAAAAAGGTGCAAAGCATGGTGTAGGTCGTATCGACATCGTGGAAAACCGTTTGGTGGGTATGAAATCTCGCGGCTGCTACGAAACCCCGGGAGGCGCCATCATCATGGAAGCGCTGCGCGCGGTTGAGCAACTGGTGCTGGATAAAACCTCATTCGAATTCCGTGAAGAGCTGGGTATTAAAGCGTCACACCTTGTTTATGATGGTCGTTGGTTCACGCCACTACGTCAGGCGGTATTTGCGGCAGCCGATGAGCTAGCGAAAGATGTCAACGGTGAAGTGGTGATTAAACTGTATAAAGGCCAAGCCGTTGCAACGCAAAAACGTTCGGCTAACAGCCTCTACTCAGAAGATTTCGCGACCTTTGGTGCCGATGAAGTGTATGACCACAGCCACGCAGGCGGCTTCATCCGTCTCTATTCGCTGTCAAGCCGCATCCGCGCTCTGAGCCAAAACAAGCAGTAATCAGCGCAGTCATCGGTTTATATAATAAGGATCGCACTGCGATCCTTATCCCCTTCCTAATTGAAGTTGCAGCGGTGTTGGCTACGTTCATTCACCCCAATCACATAGTTTATCTATGCTCATGGGGATTCACTCACTTGCCGCCTACCTGCCACTCCATGAGTTTGGGGGACATTTTCAGTTATCACATCCTCGACGGCGGTTGCGGTGAGAGGAAAACAGGAGATTAAGCATGGCATTATGGGGCGGAAGATTTACCCAAGCGGCAGACAGTCGGTTCAAATCATTCAACGATTCCTTACGTTTTGATTATCGATTGGCTGAGCAAGATATTGTTGGATCAATCGCTTGGTCAAAAGCCTTGGTCTCCGTCAATGTCTTGAGCGTGCAGGAGCAACAACAGTTAGAGCAGGCGTTAAATCACCTATTGCAATCGGTTCAGCAAGATCCGGAGCAAATCTTAGCCTCTGATGCAGAAGATATTCACTCTTGGGTCGAGCAGAAGCTGATTGAGCAAGTCGGTGATCTTGGTAAAAAACTGCACACAGGGCGTTCACGTAATGATCAGGTCGCAACCGATCTTAAGCTCTGGTGTCGCGATCAGGGCGTTCATCTGCTGCTTGCTCTGAAAACGCTGCAACAACAGTTGGTGGCGGTGGCTGCTGAACATCAATCGACAGTTTTGCCGGGCTACACCCATTTGCAACGCGCGCAACCAGTAACTTTTACTCATTGGTGTTTAGCTTATTTGGAGATGTTTGAGCGTGATGAGTCCCGTTTGACTGATGCTCTAGCGCGTTTAAACACCTCACCACTGGGTTCAGGTGCATTAGCGGGAACCGCTTACGCGATTGATCGTGAGGTGTTAGCGGCGGATCTTGGTTTCACTCGCGCAACACGTAACTCGCTGGATGCGGTCTCCGATCGCGATCATGTGATGGAGCTGATGTCAGTCGCATCGATCTCTATGCTGCATTTGTCGCGTCTGGCGGAAGATATGATCTTCTACACCACTGGTGAAGCGGGCTTTATTGAATTGGCTGATACGGTGACCTCTGGTTCTTCACTGATGCCACAAAAGAAAAACCCCGATGCACTTGAATTGATCCGCGGCAAAACCGGACGCGTCTATGGTGCATTGGCTGGGATGATGATGACAGTCAAAGCTCTGCCTCTCGCGTACAACAAAGACATGCAAGAAGACAAAGAAGGGCTGTTTGATGCGCTCGACACTTGGTTTGATTGCTTGCAAATGGCGGGACTTTGCTTTGATGGCATTAAAGTCAATGCGGCGCGTACGTTAGAAGCGGCCAAGCAAGGCTACTCGAACGCGACTGAATTGGCGGATTATCTGGTTGCGAAAGGCATTCCATTTCGCGAGGCGCACCATATTGTCGGGGTAGCGGTAGTCGCAGCTATTGGCAAGGGTGTAGCGTTGGAAGAGTTGTGTCTGGCGGAGCTGCAACAGTTTTCGCCTTTGATTGAGCAGGATGTCTATCCGATCCTGACTATTGAGTCTTGTTTAGAGAAACGCTGCGCACTCGGTGGGGTATCGCCCAAACAAGTGGCGCATGCTCTTCAGCAAGCTCAAGCGCGCGTGAAGTCTTAACATTTCAGCGAGCTGGTCGATCCTATGAGATAAATGGAAAAAAACAGTGGTGCAACTATTTGAGTAATAAGAGGAATCATCTCGGAGAAAAAAGATCGTAAAAAAGATCATTTTTTTATGAACCTTTTGCTTAGAGCTCTGTCTATTACTGTACCACTGCTTTTTCTTAGAAGACTCTAAGAAGGCCCTAAATCTGTACTAGGTTTAGGGCTTTTTTCTTTTCTGCGTAGCAGAAAGTTTAATTCGGGTTCTAATCCTCTTTTCCTTGTCGTTTACGCCAAGGCAAGATCACATACTTTATCCATAAATGCAGAAACAGTAAGCCGTTAAAGGCAAACCCCGCAAGGATCAAGCTGATCGACTCGATGCTGGCGGGATCCTCTTTAAAGCCCCAAAACCAAATGATCCACACGACAACGGACAACACCGTGAGTTGATCCATACAGCGTTGACAGCGACCAATTTTTTTCCAAAACCAATGTTCGCTACACTCTCCACAAGCCATACGCTTCACCTTAAGCCAAAAGATGTGATTATCAGTCGGTGAACAACACCGAGTTGCTAAAACATCAAGGAGTATAACTCAGCGCAAGTATGATGCCGAAGCTTGAGTGCAGAGTTAAGGGCAGTGAGAATTGAATGAGCTCAACAGCAAATTCAATCTAATCCAAAAAAGCCTGAGGTTGATCTCAGGCTTTGGCATTTTTACAGAAAGAATCGGTTCTGAGTGCGCGGGAAATTAACAGCCCGGACCACAATCCAAACAGTGTTTGATCATCTCAGGGCCTAAGTGCAGCTTCGCGTTTAAATCACGCAGAGCAGTGCGTACCCCTTCCTCAATCACCGGATGGTAGAAAGGCATATCGAGCATCTGCGAAATGGTCATCTGGTTTTGATGCGCCCAAGCCAGCAAGTGTGCTAAATGCTCAGCATTCGGTCCCATCATCTCCGCACCAAGGAAACGGCCAGTGCCTTGCTCGCCATACACATGCAGCAAGCCTTTGTTGCGCAGCATCACACGTGAACGGCCTTGGTTTTCAAACGACACTTCACCCACGGCAAAGCAGCCACAGTTACCCAGACGCTGAGTCAGCTGCTTATAGGTTTCCCCGACCATAGCGATTTGTGGATCAGAAAACACCGCAGAAATTGGCGAGCGGCGTAAACCCGCGCGAATGTCAGGGAAGCGGCCTGCGTTATCGCCGGCAATGCGTCCTTGATCTGCGGCTTCATGCAGCAGCGGGATTTGGTTGCTGGCATCGCCTGCAATAAAGATTGAAGGTACCGAGGTTTGCAATGTGTAGTGATCTGCTTTGGGTACACCACGCTCATCCAGTGCCACATCGGTATTGTCCAGTGCGAGCTTATCAACGTTGGGACGACGACCTGTTGCGGCAAGTACATAATCTACGATGAAGGTTTCTAGCTCTCCTTGTTGGTTGATAAATTGGATTTCCACTTTATCGCCAGCAATACGTTTCATGCTTTCGACTTTGACGTCTGCATCAAGATAAAACTCTTGTTGGAAAGCACGATTCGCGTAAGCCATGACGTCAGGATCAGTGAGTGGTCCTACTTGACCGCCTAAGCCAAACACTTTCACTTTTACCCCTAAACGATGCAGGGATTGGCCAAGCTCTAAACCGATCACACCCGGACCAAACACCGCGACGGCTTGTGGCAGGTCATCCCACTCAAATACGTCATCATTGACCACAAGGCGATCGCCGAGCTCATTCCATACTGCTGGATAAGCAGGGCGAGAACCCGTCGCAATCACGATACGTTTGGCATGAATACGCGTGTGATCATCCACTTGCAGCGTATGGTTATCAATAAACTTGGCGTAGCCTGTAATCTTGTCTTGTTCAGGAATGGAATCCACCCCTTCCAGCACAAAACCGACAAAGCGATCTCGTTCGCGTTTGACGCGATCCATTACTTCACGTCCATTAATCACAATTTCACCTTGCGGGTAAACCCCAAAGCCGGGCGCTTTTTCAATCTGGTGTACACTTTCTGCCGCGGCGATCAGCAGTTTGGAAGGCATACAACCCACTCGCGCACAGGTGGTGCCGTAAGGGCCGCCTTCAATCATCACCACATTCGGAGTGTAAGCTTTCGCTGCACGATAAGCGCCAAGGCCAGCAGTACCACCGCCAATTACGGCGACATCAACGTGAATCTGTTTCATTATGGATCCTCAATCGGTTTGTTCTCAGTCTGAAAGGGCAGTTTTAGGCTCCCGGATGGAAGCCTAGAAACTTATTGATTTAGGTAGACTTCTAAGTCGTCGCTACCACCAATGTGTTTACCACCGATAAACACTTGCGGCACCGTGGTACGGCCAGAAACGGCGCGCAGACTCACTGTGGTAGCGTCTTTACCTAAAATCAGCTCTTCATACTGTAGACCGGCATCAATCAGCGCTTGTTTCGCCTTGGCGCAATAAGGACAGCCTGGCTTAGTGAAAATAGTCACTGATTCTTGCACCTTGTATTGAGGGGCAATGTATTTGAGCATGGTATCGGCGTCCGATACTTTGAACGGGTCGCCCGGCTCATTCGGTTCGATAAACATTTTTTCTACCACACCGTCTTTAACCAGCATGCTGTAGCGCCATGAGCGTTTACCAAAGCCAAGGTCATTTTTATCCACCAGCATGCCCATACCATCGGTAAATTCACCATTACCATCAGGAATGAAGGTGATGTTGTCGGCATTTTGGTCATCTTTCCAAGCATTCATCACGAAAGTATCGTTGACCGATACGCACAGAATGCTGTCGACACCATGCTCTTTAAAGACAGGAAACAGCTCGTTGTAGCGCGGTAGGTGAGTGGATGAACAGGTTGGAGTAAAGGCACCCGGCAAGCTAAACACGATAACGGTTTTGCCTTTGAACAGTTCATCGCTAGTCACATTGACCCAAGCGTCACCTTGGCGAGTAGGAAAAGTAACCTGTGGAATGGTTTGACCTTCTTTAGATGTAAACATTGTGTTCCTCATTTGTGAAATTTAATTTTAAATCAATAGGATGTGTTTCGTTGTTGATGGCTATTGTTAAAGAAAAGCTTTGATAGCTCTAATCGTTTAATGCTATGGTTTTAATAGATGCATTCTATCTGGGGAAGCTATGAACATTCGTGATTTTGAATACTTGGTCGCATTAGCTGACCACAAGCATTTCCGTAAAGCGGCAGAAGCGTGCTTTGTCAGCCAACCCACCTTGAGTGGCCAGATCCGTAAGTTGGAAGATGAAATTGGAACGACTTTGCTTGAGCGCAGCAGTCGTCGAGTTCTGTTTACCGAAGCGGGGCTACAACTGGTTGATCAGGCAAAGAAAATCCTTTCGGAAGTGAAAACGTTTAAAGATATGGCTAACCAGCAAACCGGAGCCATGACTGGGCCGTTGCACATCGGCTTTATTCCGACCTTAGGGCCGTATTTACTGCCGAAGATCATTCCTACTTTGAAAGAACGTTTCCCTGAATTGGAGCTGTATCTGCATGAAGCGCAGACTAACCAGTTAGTGCGTCAGCTCGAAGAGGGCAAACTGGATTGCTTGGTGCTCGCTTCGGTGGAAGAGACGGCACCTTTTAAAGAAATTGAGCTGTATAACGAAGTGTTGAGCATTGCAGTGCCTTGCGATCATGCTTGGGCGGCGCGTGACGAAGTGGACATGCTGGAGCTGAAAGGTAAGACCGTATTGGCTTTAGGAGATGGGCATTGCCTGCGCGATCAAGCGTTAGGTTTTTGCTTTGCTGCGGGAGCGAAAGATGATGAACGCTTTAAAGCCACCAGTTTAGAAACGTTGCGCAATATGGTGGCTGCAGGCGCGGGGATCACCTTATTGCCTGAGCTAGCCTTACCTGAAGATAAAACCAAAGATGGGGTTTGTTACCTGCGGGCGGTTAACCCGATTCCATCGCGTCGACTCGTCTTGGCTTATCGACCAGGCTCGCCTTTACGCCAGCGGTTTGAGCAGTTGGCAGAAGTGATTAAACATCGCTTACAGCAAAGCGAGTAAGACGGCGAATCGAATACAAAAAAGAGGCTGATGATTCAGCCTCTTTTTATTCGGTTTTCTGTACCAGAGTTTACTAGAACAGCTCTTCACCAGAGCTGGTCGAATAGATGGACTCATTGACATGTTCGCTGACGTACTCTGTCGGCTCAGTGCCGGCTTCGAAATACTCAAACATCGAGCTGGAGTCGAGTTTGTTGGTCAGTAACCCCGTATCGCGGTCAATGCGAACACGAGCGATATTGTTCGGTACCGCTTTCTGTTGAACGGGCACATCTTGTAGCGCGAGAGACATAAACTCAACCCAAGCTGGCAAGGCGGTTTTACCACCCGATTCGGCACCGGAAACATCATCTTCAATGTTTCTATTCGGCGCTGTTTTCCCTAGGTTACGGCTATGATCATCAAAGCCCACCCAAGCCACACCAACGATGCCTGGGGCATAACCGTTGTACCATGCATCTTTTGAGTCGTTGGTGGTACCGGTTTTACCACCGATGTCGCGGCGTTTCAGTGCCTGTGCTCGCCAGCCTGTACCGTTCCAACCGGTATCTGAGCTCCACTCACCGCCACCCCAAATATTGCTGTACAGCATTTCACGCGTTAAGAAAGCGTTTTGCTCGGAAATCACTTTCGGGGCATAAGGGCTTGCTGCGTCTTGCTCGGCAAACTCATCAAGTTCCGATGAGCATTCACGGTGGCAGACGACTTTCGGCTCTGCGCTAAACTCAATGTTGCCAAATGGATTTTCGACGCGGCTGATGTAGAAAGGTTCAACGAAGTAACCATTGTTAGCAAAAACCGAGAAGCCTTGTGCCATTTGTACAGGAGTCAAGCTGCCTGCACCGAGCGCAATCGTCTCAGAGCGCGGTAACTGATCTAATTTGAAACCAAAGCGAGTTAAGTATTCGCGTGTTTCATCCAAACCCACTTCACGCAAAACGCGCACGGCCATGACGTTTTTCGATTGGGCTAAACCAATTCTCAGTCGTGTTGGGCCGGTGTAGGTTGGTGGTGAGTTCTTCGGACGCCATGCCGTGCCTTGACTCTCATCCCATTGGTTAATCGGCGCATCATTAATCAGCGTGGCTAAAGTGAGTCCTTTATTCAGTGCCGCAGAATAGATAAATGGTTTGATACTTGAACCCACTTGACGCACTGACTGGGTAGCTCGGTTAAATTTGTTGTGCACAAAGTTAAAACCACCAACCAACGCAGTGACCGCGCCGTTTTCTGGATTCATCGCGACAAATGCGGTGTTGGCATTCGGAACTTGAGTTAGCTTCCAAGCGGTAATCGCGCCATCTTGGGTGCGTGGACGAACCCAAATTTGCTGTCCTGCGGCTAAAAATTCATTGGCACTTTTCGGAAGTGGGCCTTGGCGATCGTCGTTGATAAAACGGCGCGCCCAATTCATGTCTTCCCAAGCGATGGTTTGCACACCATAGCTTTTTACCCACACTTGGGCCGATTTTTCTTCAACGCTGAGAACCGCGGCAGGGAACATATCGCCATAGGTAGGTTCATTGCTCAGGTATTCAGACAGCTGAGTGCTGCTCCAAGCCGGTTGATTGACTTGCCACAACTCTTTTTCTGCACCGCGATAACCGTGACGCTCATCGTAAGCCAACAGGTTATTGATCGCGGCTTGGTTGGCGGCTCTTTGCAACTTAGAGTCGACCGTTGTGTAGACATTCATGCCTGACGTGTAAGCAGCTTCTTCACCGTAGCGTTCAACCATCCATGCGCGAGCAATTTCAGCCACATACGGTGCGTTTAACTCAATCTCTGCGCCATGGTATTTCGGCAGCACAGGTTCGGCACGCGCAGCATCGTATTCTGCTTTAGTGATGTATTTTTCATCCAGCATACGCTGCAGCACCACATTACGACGGTTGGTCGCACGCTCGACGGAATAGATAGGGTTCATGGTTGAAGGGGCTTTTGGTAGGCCTGCAATCAGCGCAATTTCACCTAAGGTCAGATCTTTCACCTCTTTGCCGAAATACGCTTGCGCAGCCGCGCCGACGCCATAAGAACGGTAGCCGAGGTAAATTTTGTTGAGATACAGCTCTAAGATCTCTTGCTTGCTTAACAGTTGCTCAATATGGATCGCAATGAAGATCTCTTTGACTTTACGCATCACCTTCTTCTCATTAGAGAGGAAAAAGTTACGCGCAAGCTGCTGAGTAATGGTACTGGCACCTTGCGAAGCACTGCCCGAGGCGAGTACAGCAAAGGCGGCACGCGTGATACCAATCGGGTCAAAACCGTAGTGCTCGTAGTAGCGAGAGTCTTCGGTCGCAATCACCGCTTCGATCAACTCTTTAGGCATTTCTTCCAGCTTGAGCGGGATGCGGCGCTTTTCACCAAATTGGGCGATCAGTTTGCCGTCTTGACTGAAGACTTGCATCGGAGTTTGTAATTGGACATCACGTAGAGTGGCTACATCTGGCAGATCTGATTTCACATAAAAATAGAAACCAAAGATTGTAGTGACTCCAAGAATAATGCAAATCAATGAAAATACTAATAAACGCTTTATGAACTTCACCGGAGAATCCCTGTTTAGTTGAGGCTGCACTAATGCAAACCCTTGTACTCTAGGCTAAAACCTTAGCTCGCAAAATATCATCTGCCTATTTATTGAGAAAATAGGTCTATCGAGCTGAACCTCTTTACTGGAGCTTAGCCTCATGGGTAAATCATTAGTTACGGGTATTGATATCGGCCACCACAGCATTAAAGCTGCGGTGCTCAAACCTATGGGCGACACTTATGCGCTTGTGGGGTATGAGGAGTTGCTCGTTACCGCTGATATTTTCACCGATAATCACACGCTCGATTATCAGAAAATTGTAAAGAAACTAAAAGAACTAAAAAAGGGTTTGCCTCTATTTAGTCATAAAGTCGCGATAGCAATCCCGGATAGCGCCGTGATTAGCAAAGTATTACAAATAGATAGCGATCTTGAGCAGCGCGAGCTGGAATTTGCTGTCTATCAAGCCTTTTCGCATCAATCTCCATTCCCCGTTGAAGAGCTGAGCCTCGATTTCGTCAAAGTGACGGAAAAAAGCCTCGCCCGCAGCAGCACGACGACCTTCCAAGTGTATGCCACCAAAAAAGACGTGGTCGACAGTCGTTTGCATGCCGTTAAAAAAGCGGGTTTTGAACCAGTGTTGATGGATGTGCAAGTACATAGTTTGTTGCATTTATGGCAACTCGCTAGCCGTGCGTATCGACGTCCAGACTGGATGTTGGTGGATATTGGCTACACCCAAAGTTCATTGTGCCTCGATTTTCCGGAAAAAATGCCCTTTTACAAAGACGTGCCATTAGGAACTCGTCAATTGGAATCAGAACCCAGTGCTGTGAACTCATTGAATCATCCACTGTTACACGATCCCACGCAGCGGTTTATTCAAGAATTGGTCGACAAAATTGCGCGGCAAATCCAGCTTTTTACTTCGGTGCACGGGACTCAAAGTCTTGGCGGGTTATGGCTATCGGGTGGCGGTGCCACGCTTTCTGGTTTAGAGGACGCGCTTTATCAACGCTTGTCACTGCCTTGCGAAGTGCTCAATCCGTTTTCACTGTTCAAAAACAATGTGGCAAAACGCAAACGCCCACTGGTTGATGGCCAGCGTTTTAGTACCGCCGCCGGTCTTGCATTGCGAGGCTTAGCTTGGTTGGAGAGTGAGCATGTTGCATAAGGTCAACTTACTGCCGTGGCGTGATGCACGGCGTGAAGCACATAAGCGGCGCTTTTTGGGGTTAGTGACACTCGGTGTTTTGCTGGCGGTGTTGATGCAATTTGCAGCAGGCGAATACTTGGGCGGACAAATGGCTTTGCAACAAGAGCGGATTGGTTATTTGCAACAACATATCTTCTCGCTGGATCAGCAGATCGCTAAGTTGAAGATCGCTGAAGAAGAACATAAGGCGTTATTGACCCGTTTGACTGTGGTGGAGCAACTGCAGCAAAAGCGCAATAAAACGACTGAGTTTATGAACCAAATGCCCAACCTGATCCCTGAAGGCGTCTATGTCGACAAGATCAAGATGAATGGCCATCAGATAGAAATAACCGGGATTAGCGATTCCACCGCTCGCTTGGCAACCATGCTCGATAACTTGGAGAAGTCGGACAAATTAACCGATGTTGAAATGCATGAAATCGTTTCAGGGAATAAGCGATTTGGTAAGCAATTTCAGAGCTTTAAAGTCTCCTTCCAAATTTTAACCCCAGCCTCTAACCCGCAAGCGGGAGGTGCACACAATGGCTAGTCTACAAGAGCTAGAACTGGATGAAATTAGTGAATGGCCGCTGCTGCCTCAGTTGGTGGTGATTCTGCTTATCATGCTACTGATCCAAGGTGCTGGTTATTGGTTCTATCTCATGCCCAAACAAGACGAGATTGCGCTGTTAAAGCAGGAAGAGGAAACCGTCAAGGCGACACTGCGCATCAAAGCCAATAAAGTGGCGGTATTGCCGCAGATCCAAGCTCAGTTGGACGAGCTCAAAGAGCGTTACGATTTTTTACTGCGCCAGCTACCGGTGCAAAAAGAGTTAGCCAGCATGCTGGCGTCAGTCAACCAGCTTGGGCTCGATAGTTCGCTTACCTTTACGCGGATTGATTGGGGGGAGCGTGAAAGCCAAGAGTTTCTTTACCGCTTACCGCTCAATATCGAACTGACGGGGAGCTATCACGATATTGGCGATTTTTCGCAAGCGATTGCCAAGTTACCGCGCATCATCAACTTCGACGATGTGGACTGGCAGCGTGTCAGCCAAGAGAGTAGCACGCTGCACTTTCGAGTCAGAGCCTACACCTACCAATTTAAGCAGGAGGTGGATGATGAAAAATAAGCCACTTGGATTATGGCTGATGAGTTTGCTGGTGTTGGTCGGGTGTAAGGCGAACCAAGATGATTTGACCTCATACGTCGCGCAAGTTGAGCGTGAAGCGCGCAAAGAAGTAACTAAGCTCAAACCCATTTTAGAGTTTGAAGCCACGCCCTATCAGCAGCACAAGGGGCGTGAGCCGTTTGTCTTACCGAAAGAAGCGTTAGTGCAAAACCAACCGCTGGCCAAAGCCGACTGTTGGCAACCCGTGCCACGTGCGAAAAATGGGCCGTTGGAGCGTTATCCATTGCACCAATTGCGCTTAAAAGGGGTGATGAGCAGCGGGGGCAGTATCTCTGCCTTAGTGCAAACGCCGGCAGGGAGTGTGGTCAAGGTTAAGGCGGGTCAATATGTCGGAATCAATAATGGCAAAGTCACCCGAGTCGACGACAACTATTTGTTAATTAATGAAACTTTGCCTGATGGCTTAGGGTGTTGGAATCAGCGTAACGTCAAGCTGGCTTTAAAATAATCGGTTGAAGTATAGAGATATAACGATGAAAAATGGATTGAAAACTTATGTCGCACAGACTTGGCTGACCTTGTGGGTTGGTTTGGCACTTTGTGCTTCTTCCATGGTGTTTAGTGCTGAATCCGCTACCGCCAACCAGTTGGAAAACATCGACTTTCGGGTCAACAAAGAGAAGGCGGCGGTCTTAATTGTCGAATTGGCTTCGCCATCGGCGGTCGTGGATGTGCAAAAAGTCCAAGAAGGGTTGAGCATTGAACTCCTGAAAACCGATGTGGCGGATGACAAGCTGTATCTGCTTGATGTGAAAGATTTTTCGACCCCTGTTGAGAGCGTGGAAGTATTCCGTAAAGAGCCAAGCACACAACTGGTTGTGACTGTCGATGGGGAGTTTCAGCACGATTATACCTTAAAAGGAAAATACCTTGAGGTCGTGATCAGTAAACTCAAAGCCGATGAAAAGCCTAAGCCCAAGAGTGTCTTGGAAAAAGAAGGCAAGCTGATTTCAATTAACTTCCAAGATATTCCGGTGCGTAACGTACTGCAGCTGATTGCCGATTATAACGGTTTCAACTTAGTGGTTTCCGATTCGGTGGTGGGTAACCTGACTTTACGCTTGGATGGCGTGCCTTGGCAGCAAGTGTTGGACATTATTCTGCAAGTCAAAGGGCTCGATAAACGGGTCGATGGTAATGTGATTTTGATTGCGCCGAAAGAGGAACTCGACTTGCGCGAGAAACAAGCGCTCGAAAAAGCCCGTTTAGCAGAAGAGTTGGGCGATTTAAAATCAGAAATCATCAAGATTAACTTTGCCAAAGCGTCTGACATTGCGGCGATGATCGGCGGTGAAGGCAACGTTAACATGTTGTCTGAACGAGGTTCGATCAGCATCGACGAACGAACTAACTCGCTATTGATCCGAGAGCTGCCCGATAATATTGCTGTGATCCGCGAGATCATTGAATCGCTGGATATTCCGGTCAAACAAGTTCAAATCGAAGCGCGGATTGTCACCGTCAAAGAAGGTAACTTGGAGGAGCTGGGGGTACGCTGGGGCGTGATGTCGACCAATGGTAGCCACTCGGTCGGAGGAAGCATAGAGAGTAACTTATGGCAAAAAGGGTTATTGGCGGATGATGAATTTCCGGTGGATGAATTCTTAAATGTGAATTTGGCTTCCACCTCTGCCAATGCGTCTTCGATTGCTTTCCAAGTCGCTAAATTGGGCTCAGGTACGTTGTTGGATTTGGAGCTTTCAGCATTACAAAATGAATCGAAGGCCGAAATCATCTCTAGCCCTCGTTTGATTACCACTAATAAACAGCCTGCCTATATTGAGCAAGGTACTGAGATCCCTTATCTGGAATCGTCTTCCAGTGGTGCCTCTACGGTCGCGTTTAAAAAAGCGGTATTAAGCTTGAAGGTGACACCACAAATCACCCCAGATAACCGCTTGGTGCTCGACTTGAGTGTGACCCAAGACCGACGCGGTGAAACGGTGAAAACCGGTACGGGTGAAGCGGTATCGATCGATACTCAGCGTATTGGCACTCAAGTGTTGGTGAATAACGGAGAAACTGTGGTGTTGGGTGGCATTTTCCAACACAGCATCAATAATTCGGTAGATAAGGTGCCACTGCTGGGGGACTTGCCTGTTTTGGGGGCGTTATTCAGACGAACCTATGAGCAAATGGGCAAAAGTGAACTGCTGATTTTTGTCACGCCGAAAGTGGTCATTCAATAACTTAGCGTGTGCGTAACAAGCGAACAAAAATTAAAGTTGCAATAGTGGCACCATATCTAGATAATTTCGGGTCTTATCACGAAATATCGGTGAGGAATAGGTGCCACAAGCATTCCTATGGTTGGCGTATGTCCAGCAACTCTTGTGGCGATGTCATTGAATTAACGTTGTAAATTACTGCTGAACATGGCTGAGAAACGCAATATTTTCCTTGTTGGCCCTATGGGCGCTGGCAAAAGCACAATTGGTAGACACCTAGCTCAACAACTGCACATGGAGTTTATCGACTCTGATACGGTTATCGAAGAACGTACCGGAGCGGATATCGCATGGGTGTTTGATGTTGAAGGTGAAGAAGGCTTCCGCAAGCGCGAAGAAGCCGTTATTAATGATCTAACCGAGCAACAGGGTATCGTACTGGCGACGGGTGGTGGCTCAGTAATTAGTAAAGAGAACCGCAACCGACTGTCTGCTCGCGGTATCGTTGTATACCTCGAAACTACTATCGAAAAACAATTAGCACGTACCAATCGCGATAAAAAGCGCCCACTGCTGCAAACGGATTGCCCGCGTGAAGTGCTAGAGCAATTGGCTGAAGATCGTAATCCTCTGTACGAAGAGATTGCGGACATCACGGTACGCACTGACGATCAAAGTGCAAAAGTGGTAGCCAATCAGATCGTAAAAATGCTAGAAGAACACATAATGTAATGTTTCTTCGAATTGGAGTGCAAAACCATGGAGCGGATTACGGTCAACTTAGGTGAACGTAGCTACCCAATCTCAATCGGTGCCGGATTGTTTGCCAATCCGGCTCTTCTTTCCCTCTCTGCTAAGCAGAAGGTGGTGATAGTCACCAACCACACTGTCGCTCCGCTGTATGCGCCTGCGATCATTTCATTACTTGATCACATCGGTTGCCAGCATGCTTTGCTGGAACTGCCCGATGGCGAACAGTACAAAACTCTCGAAACCTTCAACACTGTGATGAGCTTTTTGCTTGAGCATAACTACAGCCGTGATGTGGTTGTCATTGCTTTAGGTGGGGGAGTGATTGGTGATCTGGTCGGTTTCGCGGCGGCTTGTTATCAGCGTGGCGTTGATTTCATTCAAATACCGACCACACTGCTGTCGCAGGTGGATTCTTCGGTCGGTGGGAAAACCGCGGTCAATCATCCGCTCGGTAAAAACATGATTGGTGCTTTTTATCAACCCAAAGCGGTAGTGATTGATACGGACTGTTTGACTACACTGCCCGCCCGTGAATTTGCCGCTGGCATGGCGGAAGTCATCAAGTACGGCATCATTTACGACTCAGCCTTCTTCGACTGGCTAGAAGCACAGATGGAGGCCTTGTACGCATTGGACGAACAAGCGCTCACTTACGCAATTGCGCGCTGCTGCCAAATCAAAGCCGAGGTGGTCGCGCAAGATGAGAAAGAGTCGGGCATTCGTGCGTTACTCAATCTTGGTCACACCTTCGGCCATGCAATTGAAGCACACATGGGCTATGGCAATTGGCTGCACGGTGAAGCCGTATCTGCGGGTACAGTAATGGCGGCGAAAACGGCTCAATTACAAGGCCTTATCGATGCATCTCAATTTGAACGTATCCTAGCTATACTGAAAAAAGCGCATTTGCCTGTGCGAACCCCAGAGAACATGACCTTTGCCGATTTCATGCAGCACATGATGCGCGATAAAAAAGTGTTGGCAGGGGAACTGCGTTTGGTGTTACCGACCAGTATCGGCACGTCAGCGGTCGTAAAAGGGGTACCTGAAGCCGTGATTGCCCAAGCGATAGAGTATTGTCGCACGGTGTAATCGAGAGACTTGCAGAACATTTTGATATCAGACAATTGTCATTAGGATGGCCCAATGAGCTTGGCACATGAACTGGATTTAGAATCGCAAACTGAGTTACTGGAACGGCTGCAACTGCTGACCCGTTTTGGTTCTAACTTGGTGAATGTTTGTGGTCGCCAAGGGGCGGGGAAATCGTGGCTCGCGCAACGATTTTTAGACAGTTGGGCGCAAGATAAAAACCAATCTTTGCTCATGTGCCATCCTAACCAAAGTGACGAGCAGCGTCGCGTGACGATGTTGTCACAGCTGTTTTCTGAGCCACTTTACAATTCCAAAGACGCCTTAGCGGAAAGCTTCGCGCGTCTATTTGAAGATCAAAATTGCGATATCGTGATTGTGGTCGATGATGCCCATTTACTCTCTGAGTCTTTGGTTTCCGAATTGTGGATGTTGGTACTCGAAGCACAAACCAATCCACGCTGGAACGTCAATGTGGTGCTGTTTGCTCAAGACAATGGTCTGGATGCGTTATTAACGCGTTTAAGTTATGGGCAAGAACATAAGCCTGTCGATTTAGAAATTGAGATGCTCTCCGAAGATGAAGCAGATCGTTTATTCGAAAATCGCGTCATGCGCTATGTTGATCCACAAGTTGAGCGTAAAGTGCGTAATGCTTATAAGAAGATCAATCCGTTACCGGGGGAAATTATGGCGTTGGCGGAAACGAAAAATGAAAAACGGGTGGTGATCCGCTCGATTGTTGGCTCTCCGTTTAATATTGCCTTGGTCGTATTACTTCTCTTGTTGTTGCTGGGCGGAGGTTATTGGTGGCTGCTGTCTAAGCCTGTTCCACAAGAGGGTAGCCTGCTTGAAGGCGAGGTCGCAGAACAAACCGCGATTCCAACCCTCAACTCCGAAGCAAACCCTCTAGCTCAAGACGGTACCTCAAGCGCAAATGGCGATGGCATTTCTGATGCTGAAGGCGATAACTTTGGTGCCGACGATGATACCTCTGCTTTGCCACCGGATGTGGTGGATACCACAGCCAGTGTCGGCATTGCCGATGACGGTAAGCGCGTCGTGATCAACTCTGATGTGGTGGATGCCCTGCTGCAAGGCAAAGCAGACACCGCTGATACTTCGGCGATCAACAACTTAGTAGAGTCAACTCAAGCGGCGACGGAGCTGAAAACGCAAACGTTAGAGCAAACACAAGTGCAGAATGCTCAGCCTAAATCGGTGAGTTTCTCTTTTGCGCGTGATGAGCTGAAAGCCATGTCACCACGCAGCTACACATTGCAGTTGGCGGCGATGAATTCTCTGCAAGATGTGCAAGGCTTTATCGACGAGCACAAGCTACAAGGGAAAGTCTACGTTTACCCAACACTGCGTAACGATGTCGAGTGGTTTATTGTCACTATGGGCAACTATCCCACCATCCAAATGGCGCGTGATGCCTCAGAAAAACTCTCTGCTTCGCTACAAGCGTTAGGTCCTTGGGCTAAATCACTTAGCCAAGTTCAGCGAGAAATCGAGCGTAAGAAATAAACCTGAGCTTCGCTGAAAAATATGTTACATTCCGCAGCCTTATTTTGTGGCCAACGATTAGAGCAGTAGATGAAAAAGCAGCGCGCCTTTCTGAAATGGGCTGGGGGTAAATATAGCCTAGTCGAGGATATTCAACGCCATCTACCAGAAGCTCGTGAGCTGGTTGAGCCTTTCGTTGGTGCAGGCTCGGTCTTCCTGAATACGGATTTTGAACGCTATCTGCTGGCGGACATCAATCCGGATCTGATCAATTTCTACAATCTGCTCAAAACCGAACCTCAAGCTTACATTCACGAAGCTAAGCGTTGGTTTGTGCCCGAAAATAACCGCAAAGAAGTCTACCTCGATATTCGTAAGCAGTTTAACCAGAGTGACGATGCGATGTTTCGCTCGTTGGCGTTTTTGTATATGAACCGCTTTGGGTTTAACGGCCTATGTCGTTATAACAAAAAAGGGGGCTTTAATGTGCCGTTTGGCTCGTACAAAAAGCCTTATTTCCCTGAGCAAGAGTTAGAGTTTTTTGCTGAAAAAGCGCAGCGTGCCACCTTTATTTGCGCGTCGTATGGCGAAACCTTCGCTCGCGCGCAAAGCGATAGCGTGATTTATTGCGATCCACCTTACGCACCGCTGTCGACTACGGCCAATTTTACCTCTTATGCGGGCAATGGTTTTACCTTAGACGATCAAGCTGCGTTAGCCGATATCGCCGAGAAAACCGCCAAAGAGCGTGGAATTTCGGTGCTGATTTCCAATCACGACACCACCCATACTCGCCGTTTGTATCGCGGTGCGCAGCTCAATGTGGTCAAAGCTAACCGTACCATCAGTCGTAATGGTGCCGGACGCAATAAAGTGGATGAGCTTTTAGCACTCTTCACGCCTCATCTTTCATCGCAAGCGTGATCTTGTGGGCTGAATGGTGGATTTCCTCTCCCTGCCTCAAGTCACGCGCTAGGATCTCGTCACCAGCTTAGGTAGAATGGCGGCCACATTGTGTTCAGCTTGCATTCAATTCCTAACGAGGTCGGTATGAAAGATTTTCTCATTGCACCATCCATTCTCTCCGCTGATTTTGCCCGTCTGGGCGAAGATGTTGCCAAAGTGCTCGCCGCAGGAGCGGATGTGGTGCATTTCGATGTGATGGACAATCACTACGTACCGAACCTGACGTTTGGCGCGCCGATTTGTAAAGCTCTGCGCGATTACGGCATTACGGCACCGATTGATGTGCATTTGATGGTGAAACCGGTGGATCGCATCATTCCGGACTTTGCCAAAGCTGGCGCCTCCATGATCACTTTCCACGTTGAAGCCTCAGAGCACGTTGACCGCACTTTGCAGCTCATCAAAGAGTGCGGCTGTCAGGCGGGCGTGGTACTGAACCCAGCGACACCTCTGCACCATCTCGATTACATCATGGATAAAGTCGATTTGATTTTGCTGATGTCGGTGAACCCAGGCTTTGGCGGACAATCTTTCATTCCACATACTTTAGATAAACTGCGCGCGGTGCGTGAACGTATCAAGCAAAGTGGGCGTCCAATTCGTTTGGAAATTGATGGTGGTGTGAAAGTGGAGAATATCCGCGAAATCGCGGAAGCGGGTGCCGATATGTTTGTGGCAGGCTCGGCGATTTTTGGTCAGCCTGATTACCAAGCGGTGATTGAGCAGATGCGTGCTGAACTGGCGAAAGCCAAAATTTAATCTGATTTAGGATCGTGTTTTGAAATCCATAAAATTAATTGCTTTTGATTTGGATGGTACGCTGCTCGACAGTGTGCCGGATTTAGCGGTAGCGGCGGATCAAGCGGCGCGTGCGGTCGGCTATCCGGCGGTGAGCGAAGCGCAGGTGCGTGATTATGTCGGCAACGGTGCAGATGTGTTGATTGCGCGCGCACTCAGCCAGAGCTTAACGATCAATCCTGAATTAAGCCCAGAGCTACGTGCTCAAGCGCGTCATCTGTTTGATGAGTTTTATGAACAAACGGGGCACAAGCTGAGCCACCTGTATCCTAATGTTAAAACCACGCTTTTAGAGCTGCATCAAGCGGGCTTTATTCTGGCGCTCGTGACCAATAAGCCTTCTAAATTTGTGCCAGATGTTCTAGAGCAACACGGCATCGCGCACTTTTTCAGTGATGTGATTGGCGGCGATACCTTCCCGAATAAAAAGCCGGATCCGATGGCGCTGAATTGGTTATTAGAGAAGCATCAGTTAAGCGCTGAGCAAATGTTGATGGTCGGGGATTCGAAAAACGACATTCTGGCGGCAAAAAATGCTGGGTGTTATTCCTTCGGTTTAACCTACGGTTATAACCACGGCGAACCGATTGCCAATGCGGAGCCAGACTTCGTCTCCGATGATATTGGCACGCTGCTTGAAGTGGTGCTCGTTTCGGCGTAAAAGTTGCCGTTCGCACTAGTAAAATACTCGTTAATGAGTACACTGCTTGAACCGCGCCGATTCCGTGCGCGGTTTTTGTCCCTTTGTTTTGTGTAATTTCAATTTCAGTCACAAGGAAATCAAACCCATGAGCAAACCCATTGTATTGAGTGGTGTTCAACCGTCAGGTGAACTAAGTATCGGTAACTACTTGGGTGCTCTACGTCAATGGCAACAGATGCAAGATGATTATGACTGCCAGTACTGTGTTGTGGATTTGCATGCAATTACGGTTCGCCAAGATCCGCAAGCACTGCATGAAGCGACATTAGATGCTTTGGCTATTTGTCTCGCCGTTGGCGTTGATCCGAAAAAGAGCACGCTATTTGTTCAGTCACACGTACCTGAGCATGCTCAACTCGGTTGGGTTTTGAACTGCTACACCCAGATGGGTGAGCTGAGCCGCATGACTCAATTCAAAGACAAATCAGCACGTTACGCCAACGATGTGAATGCTGGTCTGTTTGGTTATCCGGTACTGATGGCGGCAGATATTCTGCTGTATGGCGCGCACCAAGTGCCAGTGGGCAGCGATCAGAAACAACATCTGGAATTGGCACGCGATATCGCGACCCGTTTCAACAATATCTACAGCCCAGAACAGCCGATTTTTACCATTCCTGAGCCTTACATCCCAACCGTGAATGCGCGGGTAATGAGTCTGCAAGATGCGACTAAGAAAATGTCCAAATCAGACGATAACCGCAAAAACGTGATCACCTTGTTGGAAGATCCGAAATCGATCATCAAGAAGATCAATAAGGCGCAGACCGATGCGGAAACCCCACCGCGTATCGCTTACGATGTTGAAAACAAAGCAGGCATCGCGAACCTGATGGGACTCTATTCTGCCGCGACAGGTAAAACCTTCGCCGAAATCGAAGCTCAGTACGCAGGCGTTGAAATGTACGGCCCATTTAAGAAAGATGTGGGTGAGGCTGTGGTGGCCATGCTTGAACCCGTGCAAGCAGAATACCAACGCATCCGTAACGATCGCGAATACCTGAACAGTGTAATGCGTGATGGCGCAGAAAAAGCCTCGGCAAAAGCGCTGCAAACGCTGAAAAAAGTCTATGCGGCGGTTGGTTTTGTGGCGCGTCCTTAAGCCAAAGCGAGCACAATCAAGTCACAGTGAATAAAGCTAGGGTTTCCTAGCTTTATTTTTTGCACGCGAGATAGGTTTGCACAGAGCGAAAGTGTGTGAGGAATTCTCCCATCTGCGTTTCACACGGCTACACTTAAAACACCGAAATTTAAAAGAGTGTTAGCCATGAGATTCATGTTGCTGTTGATGCTAGTTGGGATGGCGCATGGAGCGCTAGCCAACCCCTTACGTGTCTGCGTTGGGGACGTTAATGTCTGGCCACCGTTTACCTATTGGCAAGGCAGCTCTGCACAAGAAAAGGCAGAATCATTGACGGGATCAGCCACGACCTTGGTGCTCGAAGCACTGAAAAAACAAGAGATCGAATACCAACTGCATTTCATGCCATGGGCTCGGGTTCAACAAGAATTGGCGCAAGCGACAGGTCGCTGTGACCTAACTTGGGATGCTAGCTATCGAGCCGAAAGGGCGGAATACAGCTATTTCTCGGTACCGCTCTATACGATCCAGTTGGGCTATTTCACCTTGCCGGAAAACAGTAAGGATTTGAATCTGGCTACCGACAGCGATGTACTGTGTGGGGTCAATGGTTTTAACTACCAAAATTTCGCATTACCACGAGAGCCTTCACTGACACTCAATTCTGTCCAGCAAGCCTTAAATATGCTGCAAAAAGAGCGTTGTGATTGGTTCGTGAGTGAAATTGAGCCAATTTATGGCGGGATCATGTTAGGGCTCTATCAGTTAGATAGACCGATTCAGCATCACTTTTTAGGCAAAACCAAGGAGTACCATGTGCAGGTGCGGCGTAGCCTACCGAACGCGATGCCACTCTTAAACGGCCTTAATGAGTACATTTTACAAGCCCAATCCAGCGGACATGCGCAAGCGGTTTTTGATCGCTTCTTGTCGATAACGCAAACCGAATAAATCGACGCCGTGGCCGTTATGGCTTCTTTCTCCTCCCAGAGCGGCTCATTCGCCGCTCTGACTATTTACCCCGCATGTTGAAACTTTGCGATGCATTCAAGTATTTACTCTATTGATGAGATGAACATCTCGATATCAATGCTGAATGTTTTTGTGTTGCATGAAAAACAGTAACACTCATCGCGTAAAGTCGTTTTTCTTTAACACAATACTGGTTCAATACACCCTGTTTTGTCTGTTAACCGCAAATAGGGAGGAGAAGGTACATCATGGAAATGAGAACAACCCCGAATTTAACGCGCTCAACGTTAGCTTTAGCGATTAGTTTTGGCTTAGTGGCGCCAAGCTACGCTGACCTATTGATTTCTCAATACGTTGAAGGCAGTAGCTTCAATAAAGCGATTGAAATTGCCAACACGTCCGATCAAACGGTGAGCCTGAATGGCTACCAACTGGCGATGTCGACCAACGGCAGCGGCACTTGGGATAAAACTTTACCGCTCGATGGCCAAGTGATTGCGGCGCGCGATGTGCTGGTGATTGCCCACGGTAGCGCCAATAGTGCGATACTGGCGACCGCCGACCTAACCAACAACACAGTGGTTAACTTTAATGGCAATGATCCGATTGCGCTGCTTAATAGCGATGGTTCGGTGCATGACGTGGTCGGCAGTATGGGCGGCGCAGATTTTGCGAAAGACAACACGCTCGCCAGAACAACACTCACCCCAAGCGCTACTTACCAAGCTTCCGATTGGGCGACCCAAGGCAAAGACAATATTGATGGGCTTGGCGCACTGGATACCACCACGCCACCGAGTGCCTTCAATTGTACGCTAGATGGTGCTGAACCAAGCTTTACCACCATCCAACAAATTCAAGGTGAAGGCAGTACTTCTCCCTATATCCAAGGCTATCCCTACATCACCAATGAGGATTTCTTTGTCAAAGGTGTGGTGAGTGCAGTAACGACAGGACTGACTAAAGGCTTCTATCTGCAATCGCTGGAAGATGACTACAACCCGAATACCTCTGAAGGGCTGTTCGTGTTTACCAACCAAAGCAGTTCGGACTTAGCACCGGGCGATGTGGTGTGCGTGAAAGGCAAAGTGCAGGAGTATTACAACCTGACGCAGCTCAAAGCGGAAAACAATCAGTGGGTGAAACAAGGCCAGCAAGCTGCGCCACAAGCGCAAGCCATCGAGATCTTACCTTCCGATGAACACTTTGCTCAGACGCTAGAGCGTTACGAAGGCATGCTAGTGAAAACCACACCTGAGCTGGATATGCGTGTGACTCGCACCTTTGGTTATGACTATGCTTCGCGCCGTAATAACATGGTGCTGGCACAAGGTCGCATTAATATGCAGCCAAACCAGCAGCATCCAGCGGGTTCAGAGCAAGCTTCGCAGCAGAAGCTGGATAACGCACAGCGCCGCTTGTTTGTGGAATCGGATGCCAAAGCACCAGATGGCCAAATTCCGTATTACCCGACATTTGGCCGCACCGATGTCGATCAAGATGGTTCAACCGAAGACTATATCCGAATTGATGATACGGTTTCAGGCCTCGAAGGGGTTGTGAGCTACAGCTATAACGAATATCGCCTGATTGTGACCAACACCATCTCGGCAGAAAATTTGGTGCATAATGCGCCGCGTCAAGCCAAGCCAGATCTGGATGAAGGCGATCTGCGCATTGCCACGTTCAACGTACTTAACTACTTCAACTCGCCGTTTGGTGGTGATGCTAACCAACATGGGGATAACCGTGGCGCCAACAATCTGGCTGAATTTGAAGTGCAGCAAGCCAAGATTGTGAATGCGATTGTCCGTTTGGATGCCGATATCGTGGGTTTGATGGAAATTGAGAACAACGGCTTTGGTGAAGGTTCAGCGATTGCGCAGTTGGTGAATCAGATCAATAGCCAAATCGCGGATAAGAAAAAACACTACCGCTTTGTGGCGATTGACTCGAATGGCGATGGCAAAACCGATGCTGCCGATTCACTGGGTACTGATGTGATCACCACAGGTGTTATCTATCGCGATAAAGTGGTGAAGCTGGCGCAAAATCGTGTCATCCCAATGCCAAGTCAGCAAGCACCAGAGGTGGTAGATGCCAACGGTAAAGTGATTGAAGATGGCAAAAACTATCAGCGTGATACGCTTGCCCCAACCTTTAAAGTCAAAGGTGGCAACGAGAAAATCACTGTCGCGGTGAATCACTTCAAATCGAAAGGATCAGCGTGTTGGGAAGATGCCGCGCCCGTTGAGCAAGGCGGACAAGCAGGCAAAGATCTCGATTACCAAGGCGCATGTGAAAACTTCCGCGTCGCCGCCGCGGTAGCGTTGGGTGATGCGCTGGCGAAAATCGATGGGCACAAAGTGATTCTCGGTGATATGAACTCGTACGGCATGGAAGATCCTATGCTGGTGCTGACGGACTACACACCAGAGAAATACGGCAAAACCATTCGCGCCGCACGCAATACTTACATTGCCGGTTTGGAGCAGTTTGGAGATGCAGGCGCAGAGATCAAACACAGCTACGGTTATCTCAACGCAGTTGCAATGAAACATCCAGACAGTTGGAGCTACTCATTTAATGATGAAGTCGGCGCGTTGGATCATCTGTTAGTCAGTCCAAGCCTGAAACATAAAGTCGTGGATGCGACCGATTGGCACATTAACGGTGCAGAATCGACCTTGTTTGACTACAACGATGAGTTCAAAGGCAACCTGCCGAAATACAAGGATCAATTCCGCGCCTCAGATCATGACCCAGCGGTACTGGAGCTTAACATCTACGGTGGTTCATTAGGTTTAGGCGCACTGCTTGGTCTATTGGGGCTTGGTGTTTGGCGTCGCCGTCGCTAGAAAGTGGCATTTTTGATAAACCAAAGGCTAGCGTGTGCTAGCCTTTTTAGTTTCTTACGTTGGTGGTGTGAACTTACTGCGCGTCGTGCAGTATGCTGCCCCATAGGTCGTATTCATCGGCGTGTTCAATCACAACGTTAACCAGCTCACCCGGTTTCAGGTTGGTTTCACCATTGAGGTAAACCAAGCCATCAATTTCCGGTGCATCGGCGTAAGTACGGCCAATCGCGCCTTCTTCATCGACTTCATCAATCAGCACTTGCATGGTGCTGCCGATGCGTTTTTGCAGTTTGGCAGCACTGATCTCTTGCTGCACGAGCATAAAGCGCTCGAAACGATCTTGTTTCACGTCTTCTGGGATTTGATCTTCAATCTCGTTCGCTGCAGCGCCTTCAACGGGCGAATACTTAAAGCAGCCCACGCGATCGAGTTGTGCTTCTTTCAGCCAATCGAGCAGGATTTGGAAATCCTCTTCAGTTTCGCCCGGGAAGCCCACGATAAAGGTGGAGCGGATCACCAGTTCTGGGCAGATTTCACGCCATTTTTTGATGCGCTCTAAAGTGCGCTCCGCTTGCCCCGGACGCTTCATCATTTTCAGCACACGAGGGCTGGCGTGTTGGAATGGAATATCCAAGTAAGGCAACACTTTTCCTTCTGCCATCAATGGGATGATTTCATCCACATGTGGGTAAGGGTAAACGTAGTGCAGACGAACCCAAATGCCCATTTTGCCAAGCTCTTCACTGAGCGCTTTGATGTTGTGGCGCACCGGTGAGCCGTTGGCAAAACCTAGGCTGTGTTTGGTATCCACACCGTAAGCACTGGTGTCTTGGCTGATGACGAGCAGCTCTTTCACGCCAGCATTTTTCAGGCGTTCCGCTTCACCAATAATTTCACCCACTGGGCGGCTTACCAAATCACCACGCATTGAAGGGATGATGCAGAAAGTACAGCGGTGGTTACAACCTTCAGAAATTTTCAGGTAAGCGTAATGCTTTGGCGTCAGTTTCACCCCGTGATCCGGCACTAAGCTGGTAAACGGGTTGTGGGCTGGCTTTGGCGCGTATTGGTGTACGTGCTCCAATACGTTTTGGTAAGCGTGTGGGCCTGTAATACCGAGCACATTGGGGTGTACTTGGCGAATTTCATCTTCACGCGCGCCGAGGCAGCCCGTCACAATCACTTTGCCGTTCTCTTTCAGCGCTTCGCCAATGGTATCCAGAGACTCTTGCACCGCACTGTCGATAAAACCACAGGTGTTGACGATCACCACATCGGAGTCGTGGTAGCTGTTGACGATCTCATACCCCTCAGTGCGTAGTTGGGTCAGAATGCGTTCTGAATCCACTAAGTTTTTTGGGCAACCTAAGGAAACAAAGCCAATTTTATTGCCTGTGGTTTGGCTATTTTGGCTTTGCTCGGCGATGGTTTTTTTCGCCGTTTCCAGTGTCGTGGTTTGATTTGGCGTAAAAGTCTGAACTGTCATTGCTCTGTGTGCTACCTGATAATTATCGAATCACCGTCCTTATCGCTTCTGTGCAGAGCGTGGCTAGGGGACGGGTATAAAAGTCGGCGAATTATAACTGAGCTTAGGAAATTGAATAGGGGAGAGAAAGGAAAATTGCGCAAAAAATGCGCGCAAACGTCTGCTCAAGTCGGTTAACTTTGCTTAATGCTTGCCTTTAGAGTGGAGTGCTGCACAATAACGCGCACTTTATTTCCATCCCAAGGTCGTATGCATGCTACTGATGATCGATAACTACGATTCGTTTACTTACAACCTGTACCAATACTTTTGTGAGTTAGGGGCGCAGGTCAAAGTGGTACGTAATGATGAGATCGATCTGGATGGGATCCGCGCGCTGGCACCAACACATTTGGTGATTTCTCCGGGACCATGCACGCCTAATGAAGCGGGGATCTCACTCGCGGCGATTGAAGCGTTTGCAGGCCAACTGCCCATCCTTGGTGTTTGTTTAGGGCATCAAGCGATTGCGCAAGCGTTTGGTGGGCAAGTGGTACGCGCTCGTCAGGTCATGCATGGCAAAACCTCACCCATTCGTCATACGGGACAAGGCTTATTTAGCGGATTGAATAACCCGCTAACGGTGACGCGTTACCATTCCTTGGTTGTGAAAAATGACACTCTGCCCGAGTGCTTTGAGTTAACCGCATGGACTGAGCTTAGTGATGGCAGCATTGACGAAATCATGGGTTTTCAACATAAAACCCTAGCCCTTGAAGCGGTGCAGTTTCACCCTGAGTCGATAAAGACAGAACAAGGCCACCAATTGTTGGCGAATTTTTTAAACCGCACCTAATCCCAAAAACGATGCGTAACCAGTGCCGATCGTACTGACTGCGATCACTTTTTTTGCTTTCTATCAAAGATTTATCCGCAAGCTATCATTTTTCAAGCTTATTCATAGAGGATTGTGCTACCCGCGACATGCCTTGATTTTGCTGCCTCTTTGCTTCATTTCCTATCGCCTCATAAAAATCACTTCATAAATAATCTTTTTTATTGCATAAATAGTCGTTCGTGGTGTGGGGTTTATCTCACTTGCCTGTGCATACGAGATCTTTCACCATTGAAATAGTTAAATAAATGTAAATACAATGCTGCAAATGCTTTAAGGAAATACATAATCTAACACAGAGCCATTTTGTGGAAGAATCGCTTATCTCTGAGCATGCGGTATCGAGAGGGAATGGGTAATGACGGTGGAAATGAGTGTAGATCGGAGTTCTTTTGATGAGGTGATGGTGCCTTGTTACAACCCGATGGAGTTTATCCCAGTAAAAGGTTTTGGTTCACGGATTTGGGATCAGCAGGGTCATGAGTACATTGACTTCGCTGGCGGGATTGCGGTGAGTTGTCTAGGGCATTGCCACCCAGTGATGGTGCAAGCCTTGACCACCCAAGCCAATAAGCTGTGGCATTTAAGTAACGTAATGACCAATGAGCCAGCGTTGCGCTTGGCGAAAAAACTGACTCAAGTGAGTTTTGCCGAAAAGGTCTTTTTTGCCAACTCCGGCGCGGAAGCCAACGAAGCCGCACTCAAACTGGCGCGTCGTTATGCGGCCGATGTGTATGGTCCTGAGAAATCCGAGATTATTGCCTTTAACCAAGGTTTCCACGGTCGTACTTTCTTTACCGTATCGGTCGGTGGTCAAGCGACCTATTCGGATGGTTTTGGCCCTAAACCGGGTGATATTGTTCATTTGCCTTATAACGATTTGGCTGCACTGCAAGCGCAGATCTCCGATCGCACTTGTGCTGTGATGATGGAGCCGCTGCAAGGTGAAGGTGGCATTGTTTCTCCGAGTGCTGAATTTGTGCAAGCGGTGCGCGAGTTGTGTGACAAACACAATGCACTACTGATTTTCGATGAAGTGCAGACGGGTAACGGCCGTACCGGTGATTTCTATGCCTACCAAGGGATTGGTGTGACGCCAGATATTCTGGCGACCGCAAAATCTCTCGGTGGCGGTTTCCCAATCGGTGCCATGCTGACCACGGCGAAAATTGCTGAGCACATGAAAGTGGGCGTACACGGTTCGACTTATGGCGGTAACCCATTAGCGTGTGCCGTAGCGGAAGCGGTAGTGGATTTCGTCGCGCAACCAGAAATACTGGCTGGTGTGAAACAGCGTGAGCAGTGGATGCGCGCTGAGCTAGAGAAAATCAATCAGAAATATCAATTGTTTAAAGAGATCCGCGGTAAAGGTTTGCTACTTGGTGCGGCACTCAACGATGAATGGCAAGGCCGTGCGCGTGACATTCTGGTCGCTGCGGGTAAGCAAGGCTTGATGGTGTTGGTGGCCGGGGCGAGCGTGGTTCGCTTTACGCCATCTCTCATCATCAGCCAACAAGAAATCGAAGAAGGTATGGCTCGCTTAGACAAAGCGATCGCCACACTGATGTGATAGCGAAGGGTTTGCATCGCAAGCCCTGATTGACGAACCTCGGAGGTTCGACGCTATCGCAAACTGCAGGATGACGTGAGGGGCGAAAGGTTCTCGCCCCGTGTCCAATGCAGAGATTACGCATCGGGAGGGAGTAAAGATGCTAGTTGTTCGTCCGATTAGCATGGCCGACTATGAGGCGCTACATACCTGCGCTGTCGAGTCCGGCCATGGCTTCACATCATTACCAGTAGATCAAGAGCTACTGACTAATCGTATTACCCACTCAGAATACAGCTTCAGCAAACCGAACGTCACAATGCCTGGTGATGAAGGCTATTTGATGGTGGGTGTGGATACTGAAACTGGGCAAGTGGCCGGAACCACGGGCATTGAAGCCTCGATTGGCTGGGATGTGCCGTTTTATTCTTATCACATCAGCACCATAGTTCACTCTTCGCCTAAATTGGGCGTCAATAATGTAGTGAAGTTGCTGACGTTTGGTAACAACTACACCGGATGCAGTGAAATCTGCACTCTGTTTTTGCGCCCACAGTATCGCCAAGGCTTAAATGGTCGTTTGATGTCGAAATGCCGTTTTTTGATGATGGCGGAACACTCACACCGTTTTTCCAAAACCATTTTTGCTGAGATGCGCGGCGTTTCCGATGCCGATGGCAATTCACCATTTTGGAAGTGGCTACAAGAGCACTTTTTCTCGATTGATTTCACTTTGGCCGATTATCTGACTGGAATTGGCAAAAAAGGCTTTATCGCTGACTTGATGCCCAAACTGCCAATTTACGTCAACTTGCTGAGCAAAGAAGCGCAAGCGGTGATTGGTCAGGTGCATGAAAACACGCGACCTGCCTTGGTATTGCTTGAGAAAGAGGGTTTCACCTGTCGCAATTACGTCGACATTTTTGATGCGGGCCCAACCGTGGAATGTGAGCTGAACAATATCGAATCGGTGCGCCACTCAGTACGCGCCATTGTTGAAGTGGCAGAACATTCGAGCTCGCAGAATTTCATTATGTGTAACACCTCGTTTGAGAACTTCCGGGCTACGGCGGCCAAAGCCGCATACAGCCAAGAAGATAACGCGGTGATCATCTCCCCCAAAGTGGCCGCGGCGTTAGAAGTGAGCACGGGGGATTATTTACGGATTTTGGCGCAGTAGGGGATAGCCATGACACATTGGATAGCCGGTGAATGGGTTGCGGGAACCGGTGAAAAGCTGGAATCACATACGCCTTATAGCCATGAGCTTTTATGGCAAGGTTACAGCGCTAGTGGCGAGCAAGTCGACGCGGCGGTGAAGGCCGCTCGCCGCGCTTTTCTCGACTGGAAAAAACGCCCATTTGCTGAGCGTGAACAGAAGGTGTTGGCCTTTGCGGAATTGGTGAAAGCCAACAGCGAACAGATTGCGCAAGTGATTGCTAAAGAGACGGGCAAGCCTTTGTGGGAAACGCGCACGGAAGCGGCGTCGATCGCCGGAAAAATCGCAATTTCGATTCGTGCTTATCATGAGCGTACCGGTGAAACCGTGCGTGAAGCGGCGGGTAATCAGCTGGTATTGCGCCATCGGCCGCTGGGCGTGATGGCGGTGTTTGGGCCGTATAACTTCCCCGGCCACTTGCCCAATGGGCATATTGTGCCAGCTCTGCTCGCTGGCAATACCGTGGTTTTCAAACCTTCCGAACAAACGCCGTGGACTGGCGAAGTTTTGATGCAGTTATGGCAACAGGCTGGCTTGCCTGCTGGTGTCATCAATCTGGTTCAAGGCTCAAAAGAGACGGGGATTGCGCTCGCGCAATCCCGCGGGATTGATGGTTTGCTGTTTACGGGGAGTGCCAATACTGGGCATCTGCTGCATCGCCAATTTGCAGGTCAGCCGGACAAAATGCTGGCGCTGGAAATGGGCGGCAATAACCCTATGGTGATTTCAGAGCACTATGGCGATCTGGATGCCACGGTTTACACCATTATTCAATCGGCGTTTATCAGCAGTGGTCAACGCTGCACCTGTGTGCGTCGCTTGTATGTGCCACAAGGGACGAAAGGCGATGCACTGCTCGATAAACTGGTTTCCGTAACGGCCAAGCTGCGTATTGATCAGCCCTTTGCTGAACCCGCACCCTTTATGGGGCCGTTAGTTTCTGAAGCGGCAGCACAAGCGATCCTCAAGGCGCAAGCAGATCTACAAGCGCTAGGTGGAAAAAGTCTACTTGAAGCTCGCGCCTTGCATGCGGCGTTTATCACTCCGGCCATCATAGATGTGACGGCGATTGAGCGCTTACCGGATGATGAGTATTTCGGGCCTTTGCTGCAAGTGGTGCGTTACCAGACTTTGGCGCAAGCGGTAGAGCTTGCCAATGATACCCGCTTTGGCTTATCCGCTGGGCTTGTCTCGACGGATGATGGCGAGTGGGATTATTTTGTCGAACATATTCGTGCGGGTATCGTCAATCGTAACCGCCAATTAACCGGAGCCAGTGGAGATGCGCCATTTGGTGGCCCAGGAGCATCGGGCAACTTACGCCCCAGTGCCTTCTATGCCGCCGACTATTGCGCTTATCCGATGGCCTCAATGGAAGGGGATACAACGCTGCTTCCTGCTACCTTGAGCCCGGGTGTTGAACTCTAATCATAATTTATTTTGTGCCTGCGCAGCCAAGTAGGCACTTTTTTCGTCACAGGTTGAAAGCTTTATCGTGTTAGCGCTGGGTAAATTACACAGCGTTTAACCTTAATCCCTTTGCGTTTCTTAGGATCAACAAGGAGGCGTTATGACGCCAACAGCTTTATTCCAATCGCTCTGGAATGATTATATTGAGCGCCTCTGCCCATCGGCAGACAGAGTGCATCAACTCCTACAAGAAGATGAGCCGCTGATTAATGACCATATTGCGCTGCGCACATTTAATTTGGCGCCACTGGGGTTAGAGACGCTGGCTAAACCGTTTCTGGCACTCGGCTACCAAGCGTGTGGTGAGTATGAGTTCAAAAGTAAAAAACTCTTTGCTAAGCATTTTGAACATCCCGATCCTTTGCAGCCTAAGGTTTTCATTAGTGAGCTGAAAGTGGAAGAGTGTTCACCTGAGCTGCAAGCGATTGTTGAAAAGCTGGTGGCACAAGTTCAGCCACAAGCATTAGCCAGTGAGGCTTTTTTGTATGGCGGTCGCTTATGGAGCTTAAGCCATGCCGACTATCTTACTTTGGCGAAAGAGAGTGAGTATGCCGCTTGGCTTGCGGCGCATGGTTATGGTGCAAACCACTTTACAGTCAGCGTGAATCAGCTCAATGCGCTGCATGAAGTGAAACAGGTCAATGACCATCTGCGCCAACATGGCTTTAGCATCAATGAATCGGGTGGGGAAGTAAAAGGCTCACCAGAAGTCTTGCTCGAACAGTCTTCGACCATGGCTGATAAAGTGTTAGTGCGTTTTAACGAAGGCGCGGAGATGATCCCCGGTGGCTTTTATGAGTTTGCCAAACGCTACCCTATGGCCAATGGTCAGCTCTATCCCGGATTTGTCGAAGCTTCGGCGGATAAGATCTTTGAAAGCACGAACCGTTAAATCTAGCGCATCATACAAATAAAAATAGCCACCGCAGGGTGGCTATTTTTTATAACACGAGACGGGTTATCGGGGCACTTAGCGAGTGCCGTAAACCACGATGGTTTTACCGTGGGCAGAGATCAGGTTCTGCTCTTCCAGCATCTTCAGGATGCGGCCAACGGTTTCGCGAGAACAGCCAACAATTTGACCGATCTCTTGGCGAGTGATCTTGATTTGCATACCGTCAGGGTGAGTCATCGCATCTGGCTGACGTGCAAGATTCAGCAGAGTCTGTGCGATACGGCCAGTTACGTCTAGGAACGCAAGGTCGCCAACTTTCTGGCTGGTCACTTGCAGACGACGAGCCATTTGACCTGAAAGGCGCATCAAGATATCTGGGTTTACTTGGATCAATTGACGGAATTTCTTAAATGAGATTTCAGCCACTTCACAAGGTGTTTTAGCACGAACCCAAGCTGTACGCTCTTGGCCTTCTTCAAACAAGCCAAGCTCACCGATAAAATCACCTTGGTTCAGGTAAGAGAGAATCATCTCTTTACCTTCTTCATCTTTGATCAGTACCGCAACTGAACCTTTTACGATGTAGTACAGCGTTTCCGCTTTCTCACCCGCGTGGATCAGTGTGCTTTTTGATGGGTACTTATGAATGTGACAATGTGAAAGAAACCACTCTAGTGTTGGATCGGTTTGAGGTTTACCTAGAACCATAATAATCTCACTTCCTCTGCAGGGTACGCTTGCCGCTATCCATATTTTAGCGAAGCCTCAATTGGGCTTACTAGAATAAGAGGTGTTACCCAAGGCTGCAAGCTATCTTATGTTTCGGTTAAGAATAGTATCCTTTTTCGAAATCGATTTCTTGATTTTAATCGTGTCAGTAGTCCAATTTGCTACGCAAAAATGTGCACATGATCACGGTATGAAAAGTAAGCATTCATCACTGGTCGGATCTAGCCGATTTTTCCGGTTTCGATCAGTTGTTGCAGTAGCGGACGCACAATCAAATCCATCGCAAAACTCATCTTGCCCCCAGGCACCACGATGGTGTTGTGGCGTGACATGAATGAGCCATCAATCATCGCCAGTAAGTAGGGGAAATCGACATTTTTGATGCCACGAAAACGGATCACCACAAAACTCTCATCCAGCGTTGGAATGCCTTTGGCATTGAGTGGGTTAGAAGTATCGACCGTAGGAACACGCTGAAAGTTAATGTGGGTGCGTGAAAATTGCGGGGTGATGAATTTGAGGTAGTCGTCCATTGAACGGACGATGGAATCCATCACCGCTTCACGTGAATGGCCGCGATCGCGTGTATCACGTACGTATTTCTGAATCCACTCAAGGTTAACAATCGGCACCATACCAATCAAAAAGTCGACGTGTTGTGCAACATTGACATCACCATCGACCACACCGCCGTGTAAGCCTTCATAAAACAGCACATCTGAGTTTTCGGGCAGTGATTGCCAAGGCGTAAACGTACCGGGCATTTGGTTATACGGAACTGCTTCATCAAAGGTGTGTAAGTAGCGGCGCACTTGGCCGGTGCCTACTTTTCCGTATTGGCGGAAGAATTCTTCAAGGGTTGGGAAATCGTTGGCTTGGGGACCAAAGTAACTGATATGGCGACCTTGCTCGCGCGCCTTGCGGATTTCTACATCCATTTCTGGACGAGTGAAGCGATGAAAACTGTCCCCCTCAACCCAAGCAGGCTTGATGCTCATCATATTGAACATCTTGCGAAAGGCTTCAGAGGTGGTTGTAGTACCGGCGCCGGAAGAACCCGTCACCGCAATAATCGGATGTTTGGCTGACATGACAAACCTTGTCCTTTAAGTCCTTGATTTTGGTGCTAACTTAGACACCTTCCGAAAAATGACTATAGCACGGAAAATGCTGTCGTCACGGCATGGCTAAAACGGATGGCATTTAATATCCACGGTTTCATGCAATTCTGAATAGACGATCACAGCTTGTCCAGATTGTAATTGAGTACGTACCTGAGCAATTTTCTCGTCTAGCGAGACTTCAATATCGCCATAGTCGGTGCCTTCACGCAGCACAAATTCTCGGATCAAATTGTCGAGTGTCTCTGGCGCAATCTCTTGCCATGGAATGATCATAAATACCTCTTTATTTTATGATGGCGCTGTTTTATGACGGTTCTTTTGTACGACTGAAAGAAACGACGAGTTGCCCCACGCTCAGTCGTTTGAATGTCGCTTTCATCTGTGGAGAATGAATCGTGGATTAGCTGGGCTGTAGAAAATCATCTCGCAGCGGTGCGTAATACTCGGGTAGAGCTTGCTCTAACCAAAAATACGGCTTTAGCCATGATCCACTCAGAAAGCCCACATGGCCGCCATGCTCAAACAAACGGTAATCGATGTTTGCTGGTAGCGAGAAATCAGGGATCACCGCTTCGGTCATAAACGGATCGTCTTTGGCGTGGATGATCTGAGTCGGGACGCGGATCTGAGTCAGCTGTTTAATCCCGGAGCACTGCTGATAATAATCGGCAGCATCATGAAAACCGTGCAGCGGCGCGGTGATCACATCATCAAACTCGGCGAGTTTAGCGATAGCGCGGATCCGCTCAGGGCTCAGTGGCAAAGCGTTTTCCAGCAGTGGGTATTTCGCGATGGCATTTTTCTTCAATGAAGAGAGCAGATAGGCGCGATACACTTTGGAAAAGCCCTGTTCGATACGTTGTGAGCAGGCGGCTAAATCGAGTGGCGCAGAAATCAAGGTGGCGGCCGTGACGATAGGATCATCCCGATACTGCGCAAGATAGTTGGCGAGCATGTTACCGCCGAGTGAAACACCGACGGCAACGATCGGACGCTCTGGTAATTGTTTACGCAGATACTCCAGCACAAAACGCGCATCGCCCGTTTCGCCAGAGTGGTAAGCGCGTGCTAAGTGGTTGGGTTTACCACTGCAACCGCGAAAATGCATCATCACCGAGAGCCAGCCTTGCCGCGCAAAGGCGTGCATCAAGCCGTTCGCGTAAGGGCTTTTGAAGCTGCCTTCTAAGCCGTGGAACAACACAAACAGCGGCTTACGCTGCGCGTGTGGTGTGCGCCAATCTTCGCTCCAAGCCAGATCGAGAAAATCACCATCAGGCGTGAATAGCGTTTGCCATTCGGCACTAAACAGCGGCTGTTTTCGCAGCAAGCGAGGCAGCAGAGTTTGTAAGTGGGGATTTTTCAACCCCTTAGCAGCAATAAACGTGATCATGATGTTGGAGTATCGGATTCTCGGTACGGAGCTGAAAAAAGCTCGGCTAAGTATTCTGCGCCAAGCATTTTACAGTATTGCAGAGTGAGCGATAGATCTTGCGCAGGATGAAGTGTCATTCGATTGAGACAATGGACCAAATCCGCTTGCTGTTGCTTTTCTAATTGCAGCTCAAACTGCAGAGCTTCGCGATAGAGCGTGTCTGGCAAATGGCTTTTCAAGCGTCGCCGCAAATCACGAAAATCGTGCAGCAGAGTTTCCGAATGACTCAAACATTCCAGCACCGTCGGCCAGTCAGTTTCCGCAAAAGTGAGCTGCTGTTCATCTAGCCATTTGAGTAACAGCAGCAGATTGACATTGCCGTGATGGCTATTTTGCAATCGTAAGCACGCCTCTTTTACCTCGCGCACACTGTAATACTGCAAACTGAATTGCCAGAGTCTTTCCAGTGTTAATCTTGGTTTGGCGTGCTCATCACTCATTTATCCGTTGAACTTCCGTTCCATCTCTTCTAAGGTTTCTTGCTCGGCCATCCATTCTAGCTCGACTTGCTCAAGCTCGGATTTGGCGGCGGCTTGTTTAGCCAACACCTCAGTCAGTGTCGCTTTATTCTGTGCTTCGTACAGTGAGGTGTCCGACAATTGTGCTTCCATCTCACTGACAACGTGGTTCAACTTATCGAGTTTCTCTTCTAACTGTGTCAACTTTTTGCGAATTGGCGCAGTGAGCTTACGAAAATCGGCTTCACGGCGCTTTTGCTCTTTTTTCGCCGCGGCACTGTTCGCGCTATTCGCAGTATTGGTCGGTTGGGTTTCTTTACGCTCGGCTTTTTGCTGATCGGTAAGCCATTTGTAGTAGTCATTCAAGTCACCATCAAACGGGCCGACTTGGTGATCATGCACTAAATAGAGATCATCGGTGGTAGCACGCAGCAAGTAGCGATCATGGCTGACAATGACCATTGCGCCTTCATAGCTTTGTAGCGCAAGGGTTAGCGCCTGACGCATATCCAAATCCAAATGGTTGGTGGGTTCGTCAAGCAGCAGTAAGTTGGGCTTTTGCCACACAATCAACGCCAGCACTAAACGGGCCTTTTCACCACCCGAGAAAGGCGCGACTTTTTCGAGCGCTTTCTCACCATGGAAACCAAAGCTGCCTAAGTAGTTACGCAGCTCTAGCTCATTTTTGTCTGGCGCGATTTGCATCATGTGTTGCAGCGGCGTCTCTTCTGGATGCAGTGTTTCCAACTGATGCTGCGCAAAGTAACCAATTTTCACCCCTTGCGAGTATGTGCAGTCACCCGATTGCGGTTTGAGCTCACCCGAGAGCAGTTTGATCAAGGTGGATTTACCTGCGCCGTTACGACCAAGCAGACCGATGCGACTGCCCGGCACCAGATTGAGGCGGATCTTCTCGAGGATGAGGTGATCGCCGTAGCCCGCTGCGACCTGATCCATCATCAGGATCGGGTTCGGCAGCGCGGCAGGTTCACGAAACTCAAAGCTGAACGGGTTATCAAACTGGGCGGGCAGCACTTTTTCCATCCGCTCCAGCGCTTTAATCCGGCTTTGGGCTTGGCGAGCTTTCGACGCTTTATAGCGGAAGCGATCAATATAGCTTTGCATGTGCGCCATCTGCTTTTGTTGCTTTTGATAGATGGCTTGTTGCTGAAGCATTTTCTGCGCGCGCTGAGTTTCAAACGACGAGTAGTTGCCCGTGTATTCATTCAGCGTCTGATTTTCAATATGCACAATGCGATTGACGATTGGGTCGAGGAAATCGCGGTCATGGGAAATCAGGATCAGCGTGCCGGGGTAGCTTTGCAGCCAACGCTCTAGCCACATCACCGCATCCAAATCCAAGTGGTTGGTCGGTTCGTCGAGCAGCAGTAAATCTGAGCGGCAAATCAGCGCTTGCGCGAGGTTTAAACGCATCCGCCAGCCACCAGAAAATTGGGTCAGGCTCCAGCTCATCTGCTCTTGAGTAAAGCCTAAGCCGTCAAGCAGTTCTGAGGCGCGAGCGCGAATGCTGTAACCACCGACCATCTCGATTTTGCCATGCAAATCGGCCACTTTGGTGCCGTTGTCGGCCGCTTCTGCGTCCATTAATTGGCGCTCAAGTTCGCGATATTCGCGATCGCCATCGATAACGTATTCCAATGCTGTGCGATCCAGCGCCGGGGTTTCCTGTGCTACCCAAGCCAGCTCCCAGTGCGCTGGTTTGCTGAAGGAGCCCGCATCAATGGTGAGTTCATCTTTCAGCAGTGCAAAGAGAGTGGATTTGCCGCAGCCGTTTTTGCCCACTAAGCCGACTTTATCGCCGGGATGAATGGTGGCTGAAGCTTGCTCAAGGAGTGGTTTGCCGCCACGCAGTAGCTGAATCTCAGAAAAGGTAATCATAAAAAAATAGTTTATCGCCCGTTGAATTTTCGCTCGGAATAGTAGGTGGAATAAGGATAAATGTCGATCATTATACAAATTGGGTTATGATGCTGAGTAACGGATTAGTAACAAATCAGCGGAGTGCGCAACTTGGTCAACCGAGAGCAAACGAAAGCCAAAGTGCTGGTGGTGTATGCGCACCCCGATCCACAACATTCCGTTGCCAATCAGGTGATGATGGAAAAGATTGCCGATTTAGAGCATGTTTCGATTATCGACCTCTACGCCACTTACCCCAATTTCTTTATTGATGTGCATGCTGAGCAGCAGCGCTTGCGGGAACATGATGTGCTGGTGTTGCAACATCCCCTCTATATGTATTCCTGCCCTGCTCTTTTAAAAGAGTGGATCGATCGCGTGTTGAGCAAAGGTTTCGCCTTCGGTAAACAGAGTGAGCTGAAAGGGAAACTTTGGCGCAGTGTCATCACCACTGGCGGCAACCACACCGCCTACGATCAACGTGGTTATAACCGTTATCCGCTGAATGAAATCCTGCAGCCGTTCGAGCTCAGTGCGGCTTTGTGTCAGATGCACTGGATTGAGCCTTTGGTGCTGTATTGGTCACGCAACATCAGTGATCAAGAGCGTGCGCAACATGCAGAGCGTTATCGGCAATGGCTACAAGAGATCGCCCACTGGCAAGGAGAGCCGTATGACGCCACTGACCAGTGATTTTCTCAGTAGCAGTGTCGTCTTTCTGAGCGCTGCGGTGATTGCCGTACCCCTTGCGCAGCGCGCGGGATTAGGCTCTGTGCTTGGCTATTTGCTGGCGGGGATTGCGATTGGTCCATGGGGACTGGGCTTGATCCGCGATGTGCAAGCCATCATGCATTTTGCTGAGTTTGGCGTGGTGCTACTGCTGTTTCTGATTGGCTTAGAGCTCAACCCGAAAAAACTGTGGAATCTACGCGGCCCCATTTTAGGGCTAGGCGGCGCGCAAGTGGTGGTGACCACTGCGGTGCTTTCCAGTGTCGCGTATTTACTGGGTGTCAGTTGGCAAAGTGCGTTAGTCATCGGTATGGCACTGGCGCTTTCATCGACCGCGATCGCTCTGCGCGTGATTGAAGAGCACGGCTTAACGCGTACTGAGGCGGGGCAATCGGGATTTGCGGTGCTGCTGTTTCAAGATATTGCGGTGATCCCCATGTTGGCACTGCTGCCAATCCTCGCTGGAAACAGCAGTGGCGATTGGCTGAATGCCCTGTGGATGACGGGAGGAATTGCTGCTTTGTTACTGGGCGGACATTTTCTGCTTAACCCGCTGTTTCGATACATTGCATTAAGTGGCGTGCGCGAACTGTTTACTGTCGCGGCTTTGCTCTTGGTGGTTGGCATCGCGTTGCTGATGCAGAAGGTTGGTCTTTCGATGGCGCTAGGTACTTTTTTAGCTGGGGTGATCCTCGCAGAAAGCGAGTTTCGTCATGAGCTAGAAATCGCTATCGATCCTTTTAAAGGCTTATTGCTTGGTCTGTTTTTTATTTCGGTGGGTATGGCAGTGGACGTGGGTTTGTTACTCGTCAAGCCTCTGCAGATTATGCTGGCCGTGTTGGGCTTAGTGATTGTCAAAGGTCTAGTGCTCTATCTGCTGGCACGCCTGTCGGGTACGGTTGCCAAAGCGCGCAGCAAAATGGCAGCGATTTTAAGCCAAGGGGGGGAATTCGCCTTCGTGATTTTTACCGCCGCCAGTGCGGAGGGCTTGCTGACGGCCTCGCAAGTCTCCTTCCTTCTGGTGGTGGTGAGCCTTTCTATGGTGACCACGCCGTTATTACTCTCTGCCCAAAAATACTGGTTTGCCCGCCAGCTCAATATTGAAGAGAACCCACTGACGCCGGATGTCGAAAATAAAGAGCCGCGAGTGATCATTGTCGGTTTTGGCCGCTTTGGTCAGATAGTGGGGCGTCTGCTGTACGCCAACAAAATCAAAGTCACTATTTTGGAAAGTGACGCCAGCCAAGTGCGTTTACTGCGTAAATACGGCTACAAAGTCTTTTATGGGGATGCCACCAATCTGGAACTATTACGCGCCGCAGGTGTTGAGCAAGCAGAGGCTTTGGTGGTTTGTACCGATGACCCTGAGCAAGTGATCACCATAGTGGAGTTGTGTCAGCAGCATTTTCCGAATCTGAAATTGTTGGCGCGAGCACGCAGTCGGGTCGAAGCTTATCAACTGATGAGTCTCGGAGTACAAAATTACACCCGAGAAACCTTCTTGAGCGCACTCGACTTGGGGCGCAAAGCCTTGGTTCAACTTGGCATGCATCCTTATCAAGCGAAACGTGCCGAAGAGCATTTTCATCGTCTCGATAAAACCATGCTCAAAGAATTGCTACCGCAACATAATGAAGATAAACAACTCGAACTGCGCGCCAAAGAAGCGCGTACCGAACTTGAAGAAATATTTAGCCGTGAGATGGACAGTGACCAGCTCTCACGCCGATATTGGGAAAAGGAGTAGTACAATCTCGTGAAACAGAAAAAACGTTTTATCGCTGGCGCAAACTGCCCACAGTGCAAGACCGCCGATACGTTACAATGGTGGGTAGAGAACAGCATTGAGCTGGTTGAGTGCGTCGAATGTGGGTTCCATGAACAGCGTAAACCCAAATCCGTCGAGCAGAGTGAGCATGCGAATGAGCAGATGATCGGGATTTTTAAGCCGGAGTAATTGAGTTTCTGCGTGTGATCTTCATAATATCGGCAACATTCTTCTCTTGGCCTGCATTTGGCAGTCAAGAGACAACCTCCCTGGAGCAGTTATGAAAATTGAAAAAAACACGGTAGCAAGTCTTGCTTACCAATTGACTATCGAAGATGGCGTGGTGGTGGATCAGTCTACTGTTGATGCGCCGCTGGATTACCTGCACGGTCACAATAACCTGATTACAGGTCTTGAGCGTGAATTGGAAGGCAAAGTGGCTGGTGATAAATTCACCGTTACTATCGCACCAGAAGATGCATACGGCGAACACAACGAAGATCTGGTACAGCGTGTTCCTGCAGACGTGTTCCAAGGAGTGGATGAGCTGGAAGTAGGCATGCGTTTCCTCGCCGATACAGACCAAGGTCCAATCCCAGTTGAAATCACTGAAGTGGATGGCGATGAAGTCGTAGTTGATGGTAACCACATGCTGGCTGGCCAGTCACTGACTTTCACCGTAGAAGTGGTTGCCGTGCGCGCAGCGACGGAAGATGAGATTGCTCACGGCCATATCCACCAAGCGGGTGGCTGTGGTCATGACCACGATCACGACCATGATCATGAAGGCGGTTGCTGCGGTGGCGAAGGCCACGGTCACGATCACCATGGTCACGGTAAGAAAGAAGGCGGCTGCTGTGGCGGCGGCGGTTGTGGTTCTCACTAATAGTGAGCCCATCTCGCTAGGTAGTACGTTATTTTCGTAGTACGACTGATTTGAAAGCGCTAACCGCGATCCGGTTAGCGCTTTTTTATTGCGAACTTTGGCACTATACGCCCATTCTAAACGCCGAAATAAAACGGTTAACCTTATTGGAGAACACAAGTCATGACACAGCCTTTTGCGATTGCCATCCATGGCGGTGCCGGCACGATTTTGCGTGAGCAGATGAGTGATGCATTGCGCATGGACATCCTCGCGACATTAGAGCAAGCCGTGCGAGCCGGGCATCAGCTACTGGTTGAAGGAGCCGATGCCTTAGATGCGGTGGTGGCAGCGGTGACAGTATTGGAAGACTCGCCACTGTTTAATGCCGGCAAAGGCTCAGTACTGACGCACAATGAAATGGTGGAGATGGATGCCTCGGTGATGCATGGCGCAGCCCGAGAGGCTGGCGCGATTGCTGGTGTGCGCCATATTCGCAACCCGATTCAACTCGCGCGCGATGTGCTGCGTCATAGTGATCATGTGTTTTTGATTGGTGATGGGGCGGAGCAATTTGCTTTCCAGCAAGGGCATGTTTATACCGAGCAAGATTATTTTTTCACTGAGCGCCGTTATGAACAGCTGCAAAACATGAAGCAGCAAGATCGCTTCGCACTTTCAGAAGCTTCCTATCAATCCGAGTCTGCTGAACAAGAGTCGCCAAGTGAATATCCCGATGATAAGAAATTTGGCACGGTAGGCGCGGTGGCGTTGGATCAACAGGGCAATTTGGCGGCGGCGACCAGTACGGGTGGGATCACCAATAAACGCTTTGGTCGCGTGGGCGACTCGCCAATCATCGGCGCTGGAACGTTAGCTGAAAATGGCAATGTCGCCATTTCATGCACCGGAATGGGCGAGTACTTCATCCGTTATGCGGTTGCAGGCGATATTGCGGCACGCATGCGTTATCTCAAAGAAGATGTCCATACCGCCTGTGAAACCGTGGTGCAAGGTGAACTGAAAAGCGTAGGTGGTGAAGGGGGATTAATTGCGATTGATGCGCAGGGTGAACTTCACTTTGCCATGAACAGTTCTGGCATGTATCGCGCGGGGATTGATCGCGATGGTCAATTCAGTGTGAAAATTTACGCTGACGAATAACCTTTTCTTAATAACTGAATGGATTTTCAAAGCCGTTTTATATGAATTTTTCATGCTTAAAAAATGACTGCAAGGATTCAAATTCGGTGCTAGAATCCTTTTTTAACTAGCAATCAGACTTGGAAAGATGGGTAATAACGTTGTCGTTCTTGGCACCCAATGGGGTGACGAAGGTAAAGGTAAAATCGTAGACCTTTTAACTGAAGATGCAAAATACGTGGTTCGCTACCAAGGCGGACACAACGCAGGTCACACACTAGTAATCGACGGTCAAAAAACCGTTCTCCACTTAATTCCATCCGGTATTCTTCGCAATAACGTGAAATGCATCATCGGTAACGGTGTAGTACTTTCACCAGAAGCATTGATCAAAGAAATGTCTGGTCTCGAAGATCGTGGTGTTCCTGTTCGCGAGCGTCTTTTCATTTCTGAAGCTTGTCCTCTGATCCTGCCATACCACGTTGCTCTTGACCAAGCGCGCGAAGCCGCTCGTGGCAAGAAAGCAATCGGTACTACTGGTCGTGGTATTGGTCCTGCATACGAAGATAAAGTAGCTCGTCGTGGTCTGCGTGTTGGCGACCTATTCGATATGGCTTCTTTTGCTGAGAAACTGCAAGAAGTGATGGCATTCCATAACTTCCAACTTGAGCACTTCTACAAAGTAGAACCAGTAAGCTACGAAGCGGTACTGGAGCAGGCGAAGGGTTATGCAGAACTGCTGACTTCTATGGTTATCGACGTAACCAACGAACTGGATGCAGCGCGTAAGCGTGGCGATAAAATCATGTTCGAAGGCGCGCAAGGTACACTACTGGATATCGACCACGGTACTTACCCATACGTAACGTCTTCAAACACCACTGCTGGTGGTGTTGCTGCGGGCTCTGGTTTTGGTCCTCGTCACCTAGGTTACATCCTTGGTATCGCGAAAGCGTACTGCACTCGTGTTGGTGCCGGTCCGTTCCCAACAGAATTGTTTGACGAAGTGGGCGATCACTTAGGCACTAAAGGCCATGAGTTTGGTGCAACCACAGGTCGTAAGCGTCGTTGTGGTTGGTTTGATGCAGTGGCAATGCGTCGCGCGATCCAAATCAACTCAGTAACCGGCTTCTGCCTGACCAAACTGGACGTTCTAGATGGTCTGAAAGAGATCAAGATCTGTACGGGTTACCAAATGCCTGACGGTTCTATTGCTGAAGTTTCACCTATGGCTGCTGACGCATTTGAAAACGTGACGCCAATTTTCGAAACTATGCCTGGTTGGTCTGAAACGACTTTCGGTGCAAAAACGCTGGCTGAACTGCCACAGACAGCACTGGATTACATCAAGCGCATAGAAGAGCTGACTGGCGTTCCGGTAGACATCATTTCTACTGGCCCAGACCGCAACGAAACCATCATCAAAGTTCACCCATTCAGCGCGTGATCTTGAGATAAAAAACAGTAAGCCGACTCACCGAGTCGGCTTTTTTTTGCCATACTCTTGGTGGTATTTTGTGCGCCTGTGGCAAAAAGTTGCCGCAAAACGGTAAACGGGGCTAAAGCGATTGCATTCAATGCCGATATAGAAAGCAATCCGGGTCAACGTGCAATGCGGCGCGTGGTGACTGCCGGTGTTTATAAGAGTGCGGGTATGAAGCTACGAACGGTAGCCGCTTCCTTATTGCTTGCATGGCACTCCTCTTACAATCCTGCTTATGCAGCGGATTTAGGAGAGCCAGTGCCTATCTATTCGGAAGCTGAGCTAATCAAACTGATTGAAGAAAATAAGCATCTTGAGCGCGTAAAAGCGGATAATTGCCAGATCGTGGAAGATATTGTCGCACGTGCGACACGTATCAGTCTGCCCTCTTATGAGTTTCTGTATGGCGATATGCTGGCTTGGGGAGTGTGTGTGGATCAGGATGTTGAGCTGGGTCTCTACTATATGGAGAATGCGGCGCATCAAGGTTTGCCTGCTGCTCTGGAGCAGCTTGGGCGCTACTACTCACGCGGCACCTTAGTTCAACAAGACAAAGAACGCGCGATCCCCTATCTGCGTGAAGCAGCGGCAATGGGCAATCTTAATGCGCGTATTCAGCTCGCTGAACTGTTACTGCGTGATTACGGCAGTCCGCTCGATTATGAAGATGCCTACCGCTGGTTGTATAACTCGGTCACTGCCGATCAGCGTACTCACAATCGTATCGCTCTGCTGCGTCAAGGTTTAGAGCGTAGGATGCCGGAAAATATCATCGCGCGAGCCAAACGCCGAGAAACGTTCTGGTAAAGCCGCTTTACCAGAACTGGTTCCCTTTAGCGCAAGAATTGCCGCATCTCTTCAAGCGCCTGCATGATCTGCTGAGTCGAAATTTGACGCTCTTTCTCTGGGGCAAGTTCTGAATTGAGAGTCTCGACTCGCCCGGTGGGGTAGCTCACCAACATCTCTTTATCACTCACTAACGCATAGTTAAAGTAACTACCGATAATCGTCCATTCCCGTTGTGGGCTCTCTTGCCAAAGCGGGTAGCCTAACGCAAATTCATTGAGTGGATTTTGTACCCCTAACACTTCTTGCATCAACATAGGCGCAATATCGAGGTGGGTGGTTTTGTGCGTTAATACGCTTCCTTCTTTGTCAGGAATGTAGATGTAAAGTGGTACATGGATCTGCGCCATGCTGTAGTTACTGCCATGTCCCCAATAATTTTGTCGATTGTCATTAAACTCTTCACCATGATCGGATGTGATGATCACTATGGTATTGCGCAGCTCATCACGGGCTTGCAACTGCTCAAGAACTTTGCCAATCAAACTATCAGCGTAATAGAGGGCATTGCGATAGCGGTTATGGTACGGCTCGGGATCAAAATCGTTGTTGAGTTTGATGTGATCGACTCGCTCCCAATAAGGGGTGAAAGGTGGTGTCATCGAGCTTGGGAAATCAGCCGCATGCGCTGAATCGTAAAACAGAAAACCGAAGTAGGGCTTGCTACGATCCCGTTGCTCTAAAAAGTGCAAAAAATCCTCAGTAATACGTTCATCACGCTGTGGTGAGTTTTCTCCAGGCGTGACTGTACGTAGCTGGGCAATTTTGCTGAATATCGTTCGGTCAAACGGTGGGCTATTGAGTGGTGCCGAGCCGTAAATAGCAAACTGATAGTTCAAATCTGCGAGAGTTTGCATCAGCAGTGGGCGAGTTTGGCTGGTTTGAAACTCCTCCCAATAGGTAGCGGGTAAGCCGTAAAAGAGACTGAATAAGCCAGCTTGGGTTGAATTTCCACCACTTAAGTGATGAGTAAAGCGCGTGGCTTGTTGACCAAAGTGAGCAATGTTGGGCGTCACATCGCGATTGGCATCATCAAAACGCCAAGCATCAATCCCAATCAATAAAATGTTTGGGCGCTCTGCAGGCGGTTCAATGTGCAGAGGTCGCAGCGGATAGTTGAGAGTACTGCTGGTTGGTGCATGAAAATCCACCTGCTGACGGCGGGCGGATTGCGCATCAACAACACCGAGCTGGTCGAAAAAGCGTTTTGCGGTCAACGGATAATAGAGCGGCCAGTGATAGCTGTAGCTTGGGATCTCACTGTCATAAGTGGCATCTTTCCAAGCGTGGATAAACTGGCTACTCAGCAATGAAAGTAACCAAACCGCCGATACCCAGCGAACTCCACGTGAATGTTGAATGCGTTGCGCCAGTTTCATGATGAGCCATTGGGCAAAGCCGACCACGAAGACAATAAAGCCTGCCATCGCAAGGGTATACCACGACACGCTGATCACTTGCTGTCCACCATGCAACAGCAAATCCCACACAAAGCCACTCAGATGGAATCGGTACTGTTGATACACTTCAATATCGACCATCAACAAAATGCTCACGGCCCAAGAGGCTACAAACACAACACCGTGCAGTAGGCGACTCGGGAGCCAAACCAGAGCGAGTGAAACCAGCGTGATGGCAAAGGCAAATAACCCAAACCAGCCAAACTGGGTGGCCGAAAGATAAGCGTACGCTACCCTATTACTGCTGCTGACCTCCATCCATTGCAAATAGGGGAGGCCCAATACAGCTAATAAAACAGCATTCAAAATAAAGTGACTAAAAAGCCACTCTATATTCTTTTTTATCATCAATAACATGTGGAATCCCCGTAGCAAATGGGATTGGTTGGACAGCAAAATTGCTGCAAATAATAACTTAAAAGTTGACCTATGTCACATTACCTAGAATGATGAAAGAGTTCTGTGCGTTGTCATTAGTTGTTCGTAGTGACAAAGCAGTAGGATATAACTAACACCTTCCTAGATAAGCAGGTCTGCCTATGTCTGATACCACACATCTTGATCCTTTCGCTGATCGCGAAGCCGACAATTATGACAATCCAATTCCGAGTCGTGAGTACATTCTCGAATTTTTAACCCAAGCCAATGTTCCCATGAATCGCAACGATCTGTTCGAAGCCCTCAAACTAGAAGGCGAAGAGCAATATGAAGGGTTGCGTCGTCGCCTGCGGGCAATGGAACGAGATGGCCAACTGGTGTTCACGCGCCGTCAATGCTATGCCTTGCCAGAAAAACTGGAAATGGTGAAAGGCTATGTGATTGGCCACAAAGACGGCCACGGCTGGGTTCGTCCAGAAGGAAGCTTAAACAAAGAAGGCGATATTTTATTGCCCCACCACCAGATGCGTACGCTGATCCATGGTGATTTTGTCTTAGTGCAGCCGAGCGGTACTGATAAACGAGGCCGTAAAGAAGGGCGCTTAGTACGCATTCTCGAAGAGCGCAATGGCCAAATTGTCGGGCGTTTCTTCTTTGAATACGGTTACTCTTATGTGGTGCCGGATGACTCACGCATTCATCATGACATTCTGATCCCCAATGACTTACGTGCCGGCGCTCGCATGGGCAACGTGGTCGTGATTGAAATTACCGACCGTGGCACGCGTAACCGCGGCATGATGGGTAAAGTCGTTGAAGTGTTGGGTGAAAACATGGCCCCGGGTATGGAAACGCAAATTGCGATTCGTACTCACCAAATTCCCCATGAATGGCCCGCAGAAGTTGAGCAGCAAGTAGCGGGATTGACCGAGGAAGTACCTGAAGAAGCCAAGCAAGGCCGTGTCGATCTACGTGCTTTGCCATTAGTCACGATCGATGGCGAAGATGCTCGAGATTTCGATGATGCTGTCTATTGTGAAGCGAAAAAAGGCGGTGGCTGGCGTTTATGGGTCGCGATTGCCGACGTGAGCTATTACGTACGTCCCGATACCGCTCTCGATAAAGAAGCGATCAACCGCGGTAACTCGGTCTATTTCCCATCGCAAGTTGTCCCAATGTTGCCGGAAGTGCTGTCGAACGGCCTCTGTTCACTCAACCCACAAGTCGATCGCTTGTGCATGGTGTGTGAAATGACCGTATCGGAAACGGGTAAGCTCTCGGGCTACAAGCATTACGAAGCGGTAATGAACTCGCACGCTCGCCTGACTTACACCAAAGTGCATGAAATCCTCGAAGGGGATGAAGAACTGCGCGAGCGTTATAAAGCGCTGGTTCCTCATCTTGAAGAGTTGCACAAAATGTATCAGGTGCTGAAAAGTGCACGCGATGAGCGTGGCGCGATTGAGTTTGAAACCGTTGAAACCAAATTCATCTTCAACGCTCAGCGCAAGATTGAAAGCATTGAGCCTGTTGTACGTAACGATGCGCATAAGCTGATTGAAGAGTGTATGATCCTCGCCAACATCGCCTCTGCCTCTTTGGTAGAAAAAGCCAAAGAAGCGGCGTTGTACCGTGTCCATGAGCCACCAGGTGAAGAACGTCTCACTGGCTTCCGTGATTTCCTCGGTGAGTTGGGGCTCGATCTCTCCGGTGGCCTTGAGCCATCACCGACCGACTACGCCAATTTAATGAAGCAAATTGGTGAACGTCCAGATAAAGAGCTGATCCAAACCATGTTGCTGCGCTCGATGAAGCAAGCGGTGTATAACGCGGATAACGCGGGTCACTTTGGCTTGGCGTTGAAACGTTACGCACACTTTACATCGCCAATCCGTCGTTACCCGGATTTGTTGCTGCATCGTGCGATCAAATATCTGATCGCGAAGCAAGAAGGGCGCAACCAAGACCGTTGGACTCCAACCGGTGGCTATCACTACTCCTTCGATGACATGGACTTCTACGGTGAGCAGTGCTCCATGACTGAGCGCCGCGCTGATGATGCGACGCGCGAAGTGTCTGACTGGCTCAAATGCGAGTATATGCAAGATCATGTGGGTGAAGAATTAGAAGGCGTCGTCGCGAACGTCACCAGTTTCGGCTTCTTTGTCCGTCTCACTGAGCTGCACATTGACGGCCTGGTACACATTTCGACTCTGGCTAACGACTACTACCACTACGATCCGATTGGTCAGCGTCTGGTGGGGGAAAGTTTTGGTGCCATCTATCGTCTTGGTGATGCGGTAAAAGTAAAAGTGTTGGCGGTAAACCTTGATGATCGCCAAATTGACTTTGAATTGGTCGAAACTAGTCGTAAGCTACGCGGCCAAGGTAAAACCGCCAAGAAACGTGCCGATGAAGCTCGAGCCAAAGCGCAAGGTAAAAAAGAAGCGGCCACTAAAGGTGCCTGTGGCAAATCACCAACGAAATCAGAGTTGAAACCACAGGTAGAAGCGACGCGCCGTCCAGACAGTGAAGGCCGTAGCAAACCGAAAAAGACCAAAGCGCCGAAAAAACGCAAAGACCAAGCTCGTAAGAAAAGCGGCAAAGTACGAGATAAAACCAAATAGGTAACACATGAGTAATGAATTGATTTATGGCATCCACGCCGTGAACGCGGTACTACAACGCGATCCCGCGCGTTTTGTCGAAGCGTATGTGCTTAAAGGTCGTCAGGACGATCGCCTGCTGCCGGTACTCAACGAATTGATGCGTCTTGGCGTCTCAATTCAAGAGATGAGCCGCAAAGCGCTGGATGACAAAGCGGAAGGCGCCAATCATCAAGGATTGATTGCCCGTGTTAAACCTGCTCGTCAACTCAATGAAAATGACCTTGACGATATCCTCGCTCAGCATGAGCAACCCCTGTTGTTAGTACTGGATGGGGTAACTGATCCGCACAACCTCGGGGCTTGCCTGCGTAATGCCGATGCGGCAGGTGTGGCGGCAGTCATTGTTCCGAAAGACAAATCAGCACCACTGACCGCGACCGTCAGTAAAGTGGCGTGTGGCGCGGCGGAAACGGTACCGCTCGTGCGCGTTACTAACTTGGCGCGTACCATGCGCGCACTGCAAGAAAAAGGTGTCTGGTTTGTAGGGACTGCAGGCGAAGCGACTCATGATATCTATCAAAGCAAACTGACCGGGTCGCTGGCGATTGTAATGGGCGCAGAAGGGGATGGCATGCGTCGTTTAACGCGTGAAACCTGTGATGATTTGATTAAAATCCCGATGGCAGGCAGCGTATCAAGTCTAAACGTGTCTGTAGCTTGTGGTGTCTGTTTATTTGAAGCAGTACGCCAGCGTATGGCGAATCGGTAAGTTCAATCATTCCATCATCGTAAACGGGCACTTGAGAGTGCCCGTTTTTCTTATCATCCCTAAACCACGGCATTTAGCGGTCGTGATTGTTTGGCGCATGCATAAACACTCCAGTGACGTTATCGTTAACAGAGATTTAATTCCGTTTATTTTTCAAACATACCTTGCAACTGAAACTGTGATCGGTATAATGCCCGGCACTGGTTTAGCCAGTTGTGAACCAATGAGCAGTGAGGAGCTGTCCCATCTTATTGATAGGTCAGGTAATGTATACTCAGCTTATGTTCGCAGTTAATAAAAATTTAGCTTTCTACTATCTTGCGATAGTTCAGGTTAATCACCTATTAGCTGACAATGCGTCCTAATCTTGGATGCTACGGTTTCACATAAATCAATCGGCATTCTCTCGTCTTATCGAGTTTGAGTGGCGATATTGTTTGTGTAATTTTTTAATATTGGAGCTCTGTCTCATGCAGAACCAACGTATCCGTATCCGCCTGAAAGCTTTCGATTACAAACTGATCGATGCTTCTACAGCGGAAATCGTTGAAACAGCTAAGCGCACTGGCGCACAGGTTCGTGGTCCAATCCCACTGCCAACTCGTAAAGAGCGTTTCACTGTTCTTATCTCTCCACACGTTAACAAAGATGCTCGTGATCAGTACGAAATCCGTACTCACAAACGTCTAATCGACATCGTTGAACCAACAGACAAAACTGTTGATGCTCTGATGCGTCTAGACCTTGCTGCGGGCGTTGACGTACAAATTAGCCTAGGTTAAGGGAGATTAGAAGAATGATTGGTCTAATCGGTCGTAAAGTGGGCATGACCCGCGTATTTACTGAAGACGGCGTTTCTATCCCAGTAACTGTTGTTGAAGTTGAAGCAAACCGCGTTTCTCAAGTGAAAACTCTTGAAACTGATGGCTACGCTGCAATCCAAGTCACTACTGGTTCTAAGAAAGCTAACCGTGTTACTAAGCCAGAAGCTGGTCACTTCGCGAAAGCGGGTGTAGAAGCTGGTCGCGGTCTTTGGGAATTCCGTTTGGAAAACGGTGAAGAGTTTGCAGTAGGTTCTGAACTGACTGTTGAACTGTTCAACGAAGTAAAAAAAGTAGACGTTACTGGTACATCTAAGGGTAAAGGTTTCCAAGGTGCTGTTAAGCGCTGGAACTTCCGCACTCAAGATATGACTCACGGTAACTCATTGTCTCACCGTGCTCCTGGTTCAATTGGCCAATGTCAAACTCCAGGTCGCGTGTTCAAAGGCAAAAAAATGGCAGGTCACATGGGTGCTGAGCGTGTAACGACTCAAAACCTAGAGATCGTACGTGTTGACGCTGAGCGCAATCTGCTTCTGATTAAAGGTGCAGTCCCAGGCGCAACTGGCGGTAACGTGATCGTCAAACCAGCTGTTAAAGCGTAACGTCTAGGAGTAAGTAATGGAATTGATGGTTAAAGGTGCTAACGCACTAACTGTTTCCGAAACTACTTTCGGACGTGAGTTCAACGAAGCTCTTGTACACCAAGTAGTTGTTGCTTATGCAGCAGGTGCTCGTCAAGGTACTCGTGCTCAAAAGACACGTTCAGAAGTTTCTGGCGGTGGCGCTAAGCCATGGCGTCAAAAAGGTACTGGCCGTGCACGTGCTGGTACAATCCGTAGCCCAATCTGGCGTACAGGTGGTGTTACTTTTGCTGCGAAACCACAAGATCACAGCCAAAAAGTAAACAAGAAAATGTACCGTGGTGCTATGAAGAGCATTCTGTCTGAGCTAGTTCGTCAAGAGCGTTTGATCGTTGTTGAAAACTTCTCAGTTGAAGCTCCAAAGACCAAAGCTCTGGTAGCTAAGCTAAAAGAACTTGAGCTGAACGATGTTCTCATCGTTACTGGCGAAGTAGACGAAAATCTGTTCTTAGCTGCGCGTAACCTGTACAAAGTTGACGTGCGTGACGTAACTGGTATCGACCCAGTAAGCCTGATCGCATTTGACAAGGTTCTAATGACTGCTGCTGCAGTTAAGCAAGTTGAGGAGATGCTGGCATGATCCGTGAAGAGCGTCTACTAAAAGTTCTACGTGCTCCGCACATCTCTGAAAAAGCAACTATGTCTGCTGAGAAATCGAACACTATCGTTTTCAAAGTAGCAAAAGATGCCACTAAGAAAGAGATCAAAGCAGCTGTAGAAAAGCTATTTGAAGTTGAAGTTAAGTCTGTAAATACCCTGATCATCAAGGGTAAGACCAAGCGTCAAGGTCTGCGCCAAGGCCGTCGTTCAGACGTGAAAAAAGCGTACGTGACTTTGAATGAAGGTCAAGATCTTGACTTCGTTGGCGGCGCGGAATAACAGGAGTAGTTGAAAAATGGCTATTGTTAAATGTAAGCCGACTTCGGCTGGTCGTCGTCACGTTGTTAAAGTTGTTAACGCTGACCTGCACAAGGGTAAGCCATACGCACCTCTTCTAGAGAAAAACTCTAAGAACGGTGGTCGTAACAACAACGGTCGTATCACAGTACGTCACATCGGTGGTGGCCACAAGCAACACTACCGTTTGGTTGACTTCAAACGTACTAAAGACGGTATCCCAGCGAAAGTTGAGCGTCTAGAATACGATCCAAACCGTAGCGCAAACATCGCTCTAGTTCTGTACGCAGACGGTGAGCGTCGTTACATCATTGCACCGAAAGGTCTGCAAGCGGGTGACGTTATCCAATCTGGCCCAGATGCGCCGATCAAAGCGGGTAACGCAATGCCAATGCGCAACATCCCAGTTGGTTCAACAATCCACAACGTTGAATTGACTCCAGGAAAAGGCGCTCAGCTGGCTCGTTCTGCTGGTGCTTACGCGCAACTTGTTGCTCGTGATGGTGCATACGTGACTCTACGTCTACGTTCTGGCGAAATGCGTAAAGTACTGTCTGAAGGCCGTGCAACTATCGGTGAAGTAGGCAACGCTGAGCACATGCTGCGTGAACTAGGTAAAGCTGGTGCAGCACGCTGGCGCGGTGTTCGTCCAACCGTTCGCGGTGTGGTAATGAACCCGGTTGACCACCCACACGGTGGTGGTGAAGGCCGTACTTCTGGTGGTCGTCACCCAGTATCTCCTTGGGGCGTTCCAACCAAAGGCTACAAGACACGTAGTAACAAACGCACTGACAAGTACATCGTACGTCGTCGTAATAAGTAATCTATTTAAGAGGATAAGCCATGCCACGTTCTCTCAAGAAAGGTCCATTTATTGACCTACACTTGCTGAAGAAGGTAGAGAAAGCGGTGGAAAGCGGAGACAAAAAGCCTATTAAGACTTGGTCCCGTCGTTCAATGATCATTCCAACAATGATCGGTTTGACCATCGCTGTCCATAATGGTCGTCAACACGTTCCAGTTTTCGTAACTGACGAGATGATCGGTCACAAATTGGGCGAATTTGCACCTACTCGTACTTACCGCGGTCACGCTGCGGATAAGAAAGCTAAGAAGAAATAAGGGGTAAATAATGGAAGCTATCGCTAAACATAACTTTGCTCGTATTTCTCCTCAGAAAGCTCGCTTAGTTGCAGACCAAATCCGCGGTAAATCTGTGGATCAAGCGCTAGAACTTCTGACTTTCAGCAACAAAAAAGCGGCTGAACTGGTTAAGAAAGTTCTGGAATCTGCAATCGCGAACGCAGAGCACAACGAAGGTGCAGACATCGACGATCTACGTGTCGCTAAAATCTTCGTAGATGAGGGCCCAGTCATGAAGCGTATTATGCCTCGTGCTAAAGGCCGTGCGGATCGTATCTTGAAGCGTTCAAGCCACATTACTGTGGTTGTCGCAGATCGCTAAGAGACTAGGAGAGTAAGCAATGGGTCAGAAAGTACATCCAAATGGTATTCGTCTAGGCATCGTTAAGCCTTGGAATGCTACATGGTTTGCTAACACCAAAGATTTCGCTGACAACCTAGACGGCGACTTCAAGGTACGTCAATACCTGTCTAAGGAATTGGCAAACGCGTCTCTGTCACGCATCGTTATCGAACGTCCTGCGAAAAGCATCCGTGTGACTATTCACACTGCTCGTCCAGGTGTTGTTATCGGTAAGAAAGGCGAAGACGTTGAAAAACTGCGTGCAGCAGTAGCAAAAATTGCTGGCGTACCAGCGCAAATCAACATCGCTGAAGTACGTAAGCCTGAGCTGGATGGTCAGCTTGTGGCTGATAGCATCGCGTCTCAACTAGAGCGTCGCGTAATGTTCCGTCGTGCTATGAAGCGCGCAGTACAAAACGCAATGCGCCTAGGCGCTAAAGGTATCAAAGTGGAAGTAAGCGGTCGTTTAGGCGGCGCTGAAATCGCTCGTTCAGAGTGGTATCGTGAAGGTCGCGTACCTCTACACACTCTGCGTGCTGACATTGATTACGCAACTTCTTCGGCTCACACCACCTACGGTGTAATCGGCGTTAAAGTCTGGATCTTCAAAGGTGAGATCCTAGGCGGTATGCCAGCAGCAACTGAAGCTGCAGAGCCAAAGGCTGACAAGCCGAAGAAGCAGCGTAAAGGCCGTAAGTAAGGAGTCGACAGATGCTACAACCTAAACGTACTAAGTTCCGTAAGGTTCAGACTGGTCGTAACCGTGGTCTAGCGAAAGGTACAGAAGTAAGCTTCGGTACTTTTGGTCTTAAAGCTGTAGGCCGTGGTCGTCTGACTGCTCGTCAAATCGAAGCGGCACGTCGTGCTATGACGCGTCATATCAAGCGTCAAGGTAAAATCTGGATCCGTGTGTTCCCAGACAAGCCAATCACTGAAAAACCACTAGAAGTTCGTCAAGGTAAGGGTAAAGGTAACGTTGAGTACTGGGTAGCCCAAATCCAACCTGGTAAGGTTATGTACGAAGTTGATGGTGTACCTGAAGAATTGGCACGTGAAGCGTTCCGCCTAGCGGCTCGCAAACTGCCATTCAAGACTACATTCGTAACTAAGCAGGTGATGTGATGAAAGCACAAGATCTACGCGAAAAAAGCGTTGAAGAGCTGAACTCTGAGCTACTGAATTTGCTGAAAGAGCAGTTCAACTTGCGCATGCAAGCTGCAACTGGTCAACTGCAGCAGACTCATACTCTGAAAGCTGTACGCCGTGATATCGCACGTGTGAAAACTGTTTTGACTGAGAAGGCAGGCGCATAATGAGCGACAAAATTCGTACTCAACTAGGTCGTGTTGTTAGCGACAAGATGGACAAGTCTATCGTTGTTGCTATCGAGCGCATGGTGAAGCACCCTATCTACGGTAAATTCGTTAAGCGCACGACTAAAGTACACGCACATGACGAAAACAACGAGTGTGGCATTGGCGACACTGTTGAAATTCGTGAATGTCGTCCACTGTCTAAGACTAAGTCTTGGACTCTGGTGAAAATTGTAGAAAAAGCGAAGATGTAATCTCCTCTCTTTCTCGCAATTCAGGCGGCTCCAATTATTTTTGGGGCCGCTTGTTTTTTGACTACCCAATCAAAAAAAAGGGTGGTACAATTCGCGTCCCTTTAAAGAGGCAGCCCGACCCGAGATGGGTCTAGTTTTTTTAATATTTAGCGGAGCACTAACATGATCCAAATGCAAACTATGCTGGATGCAGCTGATAACTCAGGCGCTCGCAGCGTAATGTGTATTAAGGTTCTGGGTGGCTCTCACCGTCGTTACGCCCACGTTGGCGACATCATCAAAGTTACCGTTAAGGAAGCAATTCCTCGCGGTAAAGTAAAGAAAGGTGATGTATTAAAGGCGGTGGTAGTTCGCACCCGTAAAGGCGTACGTCGTCCAGACGGTTCTGTCATTCGCTTCGACCGTAATGCTTGCGTTCTGTTGAACAACAACAGTGAGCAACCTATCGGTACACGTATCTTTGGTCCAGTGACTCGTGAACTTCGTAATGCGAAATTCATGAAGATTGTATCACTGGCTCCAGAAGTTCTGTAAGGAGCGGCAACAATGGCAGCTAAAATCCGTCAAAATGACGAAGTAATCGTTCTTGCTGGGAAAGACAAAGGCAAGAAAGGTAAAGTAACTAAGGTTCTGGCAACTGGTAAAGTTATCGTTGAAGGTATCAATCTAGTTAAGAAACACCAGAAACCTGTTCCTGCGATGGGTGTCCAAGGTGGCATCGTTGAGCAAGAAGCAGCGATCGACGTTTCTAACATTGCGATTTTCAACGCAAAAACTGGTAAAGCAGACCGCATCGGTTTCCGTTTCGAAGATGGTAAGAAAGTTCGTTTCTTTAAATCTAACAACGAAATCGTTTCTAACTAATTAGAAGTAATTTGGAGTTCTACTATGGCGAAACTGCATGATTACTACAAGTCGTCTGTAGTCGCTGAGCTGACCAAACAGTTCAGTTACACAAGCGTCATGCAAGTCCCTAGAATTGAGAAAATCACCCTCAATATGGGCGTTGGTGAAGCAATCAACGATAAGAAACTACTTGAAAATGCAGCGTCTGATATGGCGATCATCTCTGGCCAAAAGCCACTGATCACTAAAGCGCGCAAATCTGTAGCTGGTTTCAAAATTCGTGAAGGCTACCCAATTGGTTGTAAAGTAACCTTGCGTGGCGAGCGCATGTGGGATTTCTTGGAGCGTTTGATTTCTATCGCTCTACCACGTGTACGTGACTTCCGCGGTGTTAACGGCAAGTCTTTTGACGGTCGCGGTAACTACAGCATGGGCGTTCGCGAGCAAATCATCTTTCCGGAAATCGACTACGATAAAGTCGATCGTGTACGCGGTCTTGATATCACTATCACGACTACCGCTGGTACCGATGAGGAAGGCCGTGCTCTGCTGGCTGCCTTTAACTTCCCATTCCGTAAGTAAGGTGAAGGGTTACTGTTATGGCTAAACAATCAATGAAAGCACGTGAAGAAAAACGTGCGAAGCTGGTAGCTCAGTTCGCTGAAAAGCGTGCAACTCTGAAAGCTATCATCAGCGATGTAAACGCATCTGAAGAAGATCGTTGGAACGCGGTTCTTAAACTGCAATCTCTTCCACGTGATTCAAGTCGTTCTCGTCAGCGTAACCGTTGCAACCAAACTGGTCGCCCACACGGTTTCCTACGTAAGTTCGGTCTAAGCCGTATTAAAGTTCGTGAAGCTTGCATGAAAGGCGAGATTCCAGGACTTCGTAAGGCTAGCTGGTAATTGCCACTTAATCATTTGGAGTAAAGTTTATGAGCATGCAAGATCCGATTTCGGATATGCTGACCCGCATTCGTAACGGTCAGGCAGCAAACAAAGTTGCTGTAAAAATGCCTTCTTCAAAGCTGAAAGTTGCAATTGCTGCACTTCTGAAAGCAGAAGGTTATATCGCTGATTTCGCTGTTGAAGGCGAAGTGAAAGCAGAGCTGGAAATCACTCTTAAGTATTTCCAAGCAAAACCAGTAATCGAGCAAATCAAACGCGTTTCTCGTCCAGGTCTTCGTGTTTACAAGAAGAAAGACGAGCTGCCATCTGTAATGGGTGGTCTAGGCGTTGCTGTCGTTTCCACTTCCAAGGGTCTGATGTCAGACCGCGCTGCTCGTAAAGCAGGTCTTGGCGGTGAAATCATTTGCTACGTAGCATAATTAAGGAGTAGAACATGTCTCGTGTTGCTAAAGCACCTGTCGCTATTCCAGCTGGCGTAGAGGTGAAACTGAACGGCCAAGAGATCACTATCAAAGGTGCTAAAGGCGAATTAACTCGCGTTTTCCACAATGGTGTAGTGATCGCACAAGAAGACAACCAACTGACTTTTGGTCCACGTGAAGGCGTAGCCAATGCATGGGCACAAGCAGGTACTGCACGTGCTCTTGTTAAGAATATGGTTGTTGGTGTTACTGAAGGCTTTACTAAGAAACTCGTTCTGAAGGGTGTTGGTTACCGTGCTGCTATGAAAGGCAACGCTGTAGGCCTGACTCTGGGTTTCTCTCACCCTGTTGAGCACGAGCTGCCAGCGGGTGTTAAAGCAGAATGTCCAAGCCAAACTGAAATTGTCCTAACTGGTTGCGACAAGCAAGTAGTTGGTCAAGTTGCGGCTGACATTCGTTCTTACCGCGCGCCTGAGCCTTACAAAGGCAAAGGTATTCGTTACGCAGATGAAAATGTGCGTAGTAAAGAAGCTAAGAAGAAGTAAGGTAACACTATGGATAAGAAAGCATCTCGCATCCGTCGTGCTACACGTGCACGTCGTAAGATTGCAGAACTGGGTGCAACTCGCCTAGTAGTACACCGTACTCCTCGTCATGTGTACGCACAAGTGATTGCAGCTAATGGCTCTGAGGTTATCGCCGCCGCTTCTACTGTAGAAAAAGCGATCCGTGAGCAAGTGAAATACACCGGTAACATCGATGCAGCGAAAGCAGTGGGTAAAGCTGTTGCAGAGCGCGCACTTGAAAAAGGCGTAACTGTAGTTGCGTTTGATCGTTCTGGTTTCCAATACCACGGTCGAGTAGCAGCGCTAGCAGATTCTGCTCGCGAAGCTGGTCTGAAATTCTAAGGTAGGGTTGGAAGATGGCTAAAGAACAACAAGTTCAAGCGAATGATTTGCAAGAAAAATTAATCGCAGTTAACCGTGTTTCTAAAACGGTTAAAGGTGGTCGAATCATGAGCTTTACTGCACTGACTGTAGTTGGTGACGGTAACGGTCGTGTAGGTTTCGGTTACGGCAAAGCCCGTGAAGTACCTGCTGCGATTCAAAAAGCAATGGAAAAAGCACGTCGTAGCATGGTTACGATCGCGCTGAACGAAGGTACTCTTCACCACCCAGTGAAAGGTCGCCATTCGGGCTCTAAAGTTTACATGCAGCCTGCTGCAGAAGGTACTGGTGTAATCGCAGGTGGTGCGATGCGTGCAGTACTTGAAGTTGCTGGTGTACACAACGTTTTGTCTAAAGCGTACGGTTCTACTAACCCAATCAACATCGTTCGTGCAACGATTGATGCGCTAGTAGACGTTAAGTCACCAGAAATGGTTGCTGCTAAACGTGGTCTAACTGTTGAAGCGATTTCGGAGTAAGAACACATGGCAACTATTAAAGTAACTCAAACTAAAAGCTCAATTGGTCGCCTGCCAAAGCATAAAGCTACACTGCGCGGTTTAGGCCTTCGTAAAATCAACCACACAGTAGAACTTGAAGATACGCCATGTGTTCGTGGCATGATCAACAAGGTTTACTACATGGTTAAAGTTGAGGAGTAATCATAATGTTATTGAATACTCTATCACCGGCTGCGGGTTCTAAACATGCTCCTAAGCGTTTAGGTCGTGGTGTCGGTTCAGGCCTTGGTAAAACAGGTGGCCGTGGTCACAAAGGTCAAAAGTCACGTTCTGGCGGCAAAGTACGTCCAGGTTTTGAAGGCGGTCAAATGCCTCTGAAACAACGTCTACCAAAATTCGGCTTCACTTCTCGTAAGAGCTTTGTGTCTGCTGAAGTTCGTCTGTCTGAACTGGCGAAAGTAACTGGTGACGTAGTTGATCTGAACGCTCTGAAAGCGGCAAACCTTGTTACTAAAAACATCGAGTTTGCAAAAATCGTTCTTTCTGGCGAGATCAACAAAGCAGTGACTGTAAAAGGTCTGCGCGTGACTAAAGGCGCTAAAGCTGCAATCGAAGCTGCAGGCGGTAAAATCGAGGAATAATCTCGAGGATTGAGGTACAGATGGCTAGAAAACCAGGACAAGATTTTCGTAGTGCTCAGAGCGGCTTAAGTGAACTGAAGTCGCGCTTATTCTTCGTAATTGGTGCACTTTTAGTATTCCGAGCCGGCTCTTTTGTGCCGATTCCTGGTATTGACGCTGCTGTACTTGCCGAATTGTTCGAACAGCAAAAAGGTACCATCGTAGAAATGTTTAACATGTTCTCCGGTGGTGCTCTTGAGCGTGCATCTATTTTAGCACTGGGCATCATGCCGTATATTTCGGCGTCAATTGTTGTCCAGTTGCTAACAGTAGTTCATCCAGCGTTAGCGGAACTCAAGAAAGAGGGTGAAGCAGGCCGTCGTAAGATAAGCCAATATACGCGCTACGGCACGCTTGTACTTGCAACATTCCAAGCGATTGGTATTGCAACAGGCTTACCAAACATGGTCAACAATCTGGTCGTTATCGACCAAACCATGTTTACCCTGATTGCGACCGTGAGTTTAGTAACCGGTACCATGTTCTTAATGTGGTTAGGTGAACAAATTACAGAGCGTGGAATTGGAAACGGTATTTCGATACTGATTTTCGCAGGTATTGTTGCTGGATTGCCTAAAGCAATCGGTCAAACAATCGAGCAAGCGCGTCAAGGTGAACTGCATGTACTTCTTCTGCTGTTAATCGCAGTGTTAGCTTTTGCTGTGATTTACTTCGTTGTTTTCATGGAGCGTGGTCAACGTCGTATCGTTGTGAACTACGCAAAGCGTCAACAAGGTCGTAAAGTGTTCGCAGCACAAAGCACTCACTTGCCGTTGAAAATCAACATGGCTGGTGTAATTCCTGCGATTTTTGCGTCAAGCATTATCCTGTTCCCAGGAACATTGGCGCAGTGGTTTGGTCAGAACGGCGAAAGCAGCACATTCGGTTGGCTAACTGATGTGTCTTTAGCTTTGAGCCCAGGCCAGCCTCTGTATGTAATGCTTTATGCAGCGGCGATTATCTTCTTCTGTTTCTTCTATACCGCGTTGGTGTTTAACCCGCGTGAAACGGCAGATAACTTGAAGAAGTCTGGTGCATTCGTACCCGGTATCCGCCCAGGTGAGCAGACAGCGAAATACATCGATAAAGTAATGACACGTTTAACCCTTGCAGGTGCACTGTATATTACTTTTATCTGTCTGATCCCTGAGTTCATGATGGTCGCTTGGAACGTACGTTTCTACTTTGGCGGCACATCACTACTGATTGTAGTTGTCGTGATCATGGACTTTATGGCACAGGTACAGACCCATTTGATGTCTCATCAATATGAGTCTGTGTTGAAAAAAGCAAATCTGAAAGGCTACGGCCGTTAATACGGCAGGCAGTTCAGATAGATTTACGGAGTTTAGCAATGAAAGTTCGTGCTTCCGTTAAAAAAATCTGCCGTAACTGTAAAGTTATCAAGCGTAACGGTGTCGTTCGCGTGATTTGCAGTGAGCCAAAGCACAAGCAGCGCCAAGGCTAATTAGCAGAAATTTTTTACTTGAAAATTAAGGTAGTGTCGAGTATATTCCTCGGCCTACCTTTTGCGTGCAAAAGAAGTAGTATACCGCAACGTATCCTCGACGGGCTTTGTTGCGGGTAATTCTTTGATGAAAGTACTAGGAGTGCATAGTGGCCCGTATAGCAGGCATTAACATTCCTGATCATAAACACGCTGTAATCGCTCTAACTGCGATCTACGGTATCGGCAAAACTCGTTCAAAAGCTATTCTAGCTGACCTGGGTATTGCTGAGAGTGTTAAGATCAGTGAACTAACTGAAGAGCAGATCGATCAACTGCGTGATGGTGTAGCTAAGTACACTGTAGAGGGTGATCTACGTCGTGAAGTTTCCATGAACATCAAGCGCCTAATGGATCTTGGTTGTTACCGTGGTCTTCGTCATCGTCGCAGTCTACCACTACGTGGACAGCGTACTAAAACCAACGCTCGCACCCGTAAGGGTCCGCGTAAGCCGATCAAGAAATAATCGGGAAGGGTAGAGTACAATGGCTAAACAACCAACTCGCGCACGTAAGCGTGTACGCAAGCAAGTTGCTGATGGCGTAGCGCATATCCACGCATCTTTCAACAACACAATCGTAACCATTACGGACCGTCAAGGTAATGCTCTTGCTTGGGCAACTGCTGGTGGTTCTGGTTTCCGCGGTTCTCGTAAGTCTACTCCGTTCGCTGCACAGGTTGCTGCTGAGCGTTGTGCTGAAATGGCTAAAGAATACGGCCTAAAGAACCTAGAGGTTATGGTTAAGGGTCCTGGTCCAGGTCGTGAATCTACTGTTCGCGCTCTGAATGCAGCTGGTTTCCGTATCACGAACATCGTTGATGCTACACCAATCCCTCATAACGGTTGTCGTCCACCGAAGAAACGTCGCGTTTAACGTTTCTAGGAAGATTGGAGAAAGATCATGGCAAGATATTTGGGTCCTAAGCTGAAGCTTAGCCGCCGCGAAGGTACTGACTTGTTCCTTAAGTCAGGCGTTCGTGCGATTGATACCAAGTGTAAAATTGATAACGCACCAGGCGTACACGGCGCTCGTCGCGGTCGTCTGTCTGAGTATGGCGTTCAGCTTCGTGAGAAGCAAAAAGTTCGTCGTATTTATGGCGTTTTAGAAAAACAATTCCGTAACTACTACAAAGAAGCTGCTCGCCTGAAAGGCAACACAGGTGAAAACCTGCTTCAGCTTCTGGAAGGTCGTCTGGATAACGTAGTTTACCGTATGGGTTTTGGTGCAACTCGCGCTGAAGCACGTCAGCTGGTTAGCCACAAAGCTATCCTAGTAAACGGTAAAGTAGTAAACGTTCCTTCTTTCAATGTTGCGGCAAACGACGTTGTTGCAGTTCGTGAGAAAGCGAAAAAGCAATCTCGCATCAAAGCGGCTCTAGAAGTTGCTGAACAACGCGAAAAACCAACTTGGATTGAAGTCGATGTAAACACGATGGAAGGTACTTTCAAGCGTATGCCTGAGCGTTCCGATCTGTCTGCTGACATCAACGAACAATTGATCGTCGAGCTTTACTCTAAGTAAGGTTTAAACTAAAGAGAGGACACAATGCAGGGTTCTGTAACAGAATTTCTTAAGCCACGTCTTGTTGATATCGAACAAATCAGCACGACACACGCAAAAGTAACTCTTGAGCCGTTAGAGCGTGGTTTCGGCCATACTCTGGGTAATGCACTTCGCCGTATTCTTCTATCTTCAATGCCAGGTTGTGCTGTGACTGAAGTAGAGATTGAAGGCGTTCTTCACGAGTACAGCACCAAAGAAGGTGTTCAGGAAGATATCCTTGAGATTCTCTTGAACCTGAAAGGTCTGGCTGTTCGCGTTGCCGAAGGCAAAGATGAAGTGTTCATTACACTGAACAAATCAGGCTCGGGCCCTGTGGTTGCAGGTGACATCACCCATGACGGTGATGTAGAGATCGTAAACCCTGAACACGTTATTTGTCATTTAACTTCTGACAATGCTGCGATCGCTATGCGTATCAAAGTAGAACGTGGTCGTGGTTATGTTCCAGCTTCTGCCCGTATCCATACTGAAGAAGATGAGCGTCCAATTGGTCGTTTGCTTGTTGACGCGACTTTCAGCCCAGTAGACAAAATTGCCTACTCTGTTGAAGCAGCTCGTGTTGAACAGCGTACTGACTTGGACAAGCTTGTTATCGATATGGAAACTAACGGTACTCTTGAGCCTGAGGAAGCAATCCGTCGCGCAGCAACAATTCTTGCTGAGCAATTGGATGCGTTCGTAGATCTTCGTGATGTACGTGTACCTGAGGAGAAGGAAGAGAAGCCAGAATTCGATCCGATCCTACTGCGTCCTGTAGACGATCTTGAACTAACAGTTCGCTCTGCTAACTGTCTGAAAGCAGAAGCGATTCACTACATCGGTGATCTGGTACAGCGCACTGAGGTTGAGCTTCTTAAAACGCCAAACCTCGGTAAGAAGTCTCTTACAGAGATTAAAGACGTGCTTGCATCACGTGGTCTGTCTCTGGGCATGCGTCTAGAAAACTGGCCACCAGCGTCAATCGCTGAAGATTAATCGATATTAGTTAGAAGGATTAGGTCATGCGCCATCGTAAGAGTGGTCGTCAACTCAACCGCAACAGCAGTCATCGCAAAGCGATGTTCAGCAACATGGCTAGCTCTCTAGTACGTCATGAAGTTATCAAGACTACTTTGCCAAAAGCGAAAGAGCTGCGTCGCGTCGTTGAGCCTTTGATTACACTAGCTAAGACTGACAGTGTTGCTAACCGTCGTCTAGCATTTGCTCGCACTCGTGATAACGAAGTGGTAGCAAAACTGTTTAACGAACTAGGTCCACGTTTCGCTGCACGTCAAGGCGGCTACACTCGTATTCTGAAGTGTGGTTTCCGTGCAGGTGACAAAGCTCCAATGGCATACATTGAGCTGGTTGATCGCCCAGAAGCTGCTGTTGAAGCTGCTGCTGAGTAATCAGTTCGTCATGCAATAAAAGAGCCGGGCTAGCCCGGCTTTTTTATTTCTATTTTCTGCTTTATCTGGGTGTGAAAAGTGGGTGTTGTGCTTTTTCACACTGTATCTCGATTTCACACTGTATATCGATAGTGGGCATGGCATTACTGCCATAGCTTACCTAATGACGCCAATAGGTCTTGACTCGCACCTTGCTGAGTCAGGTATTGCATCAAAACAGGCACGAACTGTTCAACCATGCTGGCATCCAGTCCTAATGTATTAAAGGCTTGGTTCACTTCTTTGCGTTGCAAAATTGTGCTGAGGTTTTGATTTGGGATAAGACCATTCAAATCATTAAGGTTTGGGATTAATTGGAGCAACTCGCTTTTTTGATCGGCATTTAGGTTGTTTTGAGCCTGTGCAAGCAGGGTCGCTACGCCACCTCCCGCTTGTTGCGGTGAAAGAGGAAATTGACTGGTAAATTGAGTCAATAACTCTTGGGTTGCTTTGGATTGGGAGAGGGTTTCACCAACTAATCCAGCGAGGTCGTTTGAACCTAAAGATTTGAGGTCAGGGAAAGCCAGAGCGGATGTGCTGGCGAGCGTCGAAATAAGTAAGGCAGTAAAACGATAGTGCATGATCACTCTCCATAAATGGCGCGTAACGTATTTTCTTATTCGGTTCGAAGGTTCAGATCGAAACCTTGGATGTGAGATAGTTTAATGAAAAAAGAGCGACCCAGTGGGTCGCTCTTTGTCACATAATTGCGAAAGCGAAACTTACAGGATATCCAGCAGTTCGACTTCAAATACTAACGCTGCAAACGGAGGAATCGCTGCGCCTGCGCCACGCTCGCCATAAGCAAGGTTGTGTGGAATGTAGAGTTTCCACTTAGAACCAACAGGCATCAGTTGCAGAGCTTCAACCCAACCGCGGATCACGCCAGTCACCGGGAATTCAGCAGGTTGGCCGCGTGATACTGAGCTATCAAACACAGTGCCATCAACCAGTTGGCCGTGGTAGTGTACGCGAACTGACTTATCGGATGTTGGGATTGCGCCATTACCTTCAACCAGTACTTCGTACTGCAGGCCTGACTCAAGAACCGTCACTTCTGGACGTAGAGCATTATCTTTCAGGAAAGCTTCACCTTCAGAAGCGGCCACTTTAGCGGCTTCTTGGCGGGCTTCTTCAGCACGCATATGAATCGCATGTAGAGCTTGGTTGATCTCATCAATAGAAATCGCTGGCTGCTCGCCAACAAGAGCGGTGGCGATACCCGCAGCAATTGCCGCTACGTTTAAGCCTTCAAGGCCACTACCTGCCAACTGTTGACCCATTTGTAGGCCAATGCCGTAGCTTGCTTTCTGTTCTACGGTTTCAAATTTTACTTCAGACATAAAAGTCACTCTTGGTCGTTCAATAAAGGCGACAGAATAGCAGGTTAGATAGAGTGATGAAACGTTTAGCGCCCAATCGTTGCTATCCGTTCGGTGTGACTTATCGCAGAAAGTTCAGCGAAAAACTTCAAGTTTGTGTCAAGCTTTGGCTTTCATGTCACTCGACTCTATACTCTAACCTCATGAATTTTTATACTGTGGGCAAGTAATTAAAGGACTTTGAACATGAACCGCCGCCACAAGAAGCCGCAGCAAACTGATTATCTGGCCAAAGTGCAGAATTATTGGCAGCAATTGGATTGGCCACGCTATCGCCAACAACTGCATGCGTTATGGTTGCGCTTGCCTCCTTTTCATCGTCGTGGCTTGATGGTGCTCACGCCTGCTGTGTTGGTATTGATGGTGATCCCTTTGCCGGACAAGCAAGACGTGGCGGCTGAAACTCCTGCCACGTCAAAGCGGATTGAGGTTGGGATCAATACGCAAAGCTTGAGTGAACAACGCACGCAAGCGCAAACCGCCCTTAAATCTTCGGCATGGCAAGAGTACGTGGTGCGTCAGGGGGATACTTTGTCCCAGGTGTTTCGTAACAACGAGCTACCACTCACTGATATTAATGCGCTGGTTAAGGTGGAAGGTTCTGATAAACCGCTGAGCCAAATCCAAGCCGGTCAACTGATCCGCTTTAAATTGGCGGAAAACGGCCAATTAGACATTTTGCAGCTTGAACGTAATAACCAATCAGTGATGTTCTTCCGTCTCTCTGATGGTGGCTTTGGGCGCAGTAAGTAATTCCCACCACTTTGCCAGCCATGCGCTAGGCAACAGAGGCAGAATAATCATTCCAATCCCAAGCCAAGTCAGTGCGTCCAGCATTTCAGCAAACCAGAATGCGCCAAAAGCCGCAACAAAGATCAATCCTGAACTTGCAGCAATCCATAACCACTGAGATAAGCTGAGCGGCTGCCAATAGGCGGCCGCCAGTAAGCCGGAAATGGGGAGTGAAAAAAGTGTGGTCCACATAAGTGTGGTCACGACAGGTTGGCGCTCAGGGATGGTGCGAGCGAGTAGGTTAAAGAGTGCCAACGAACATGCCGTACCCAAGGCAAACAGGGCTGCCCAATGAAATTGCGACGGGCGCAAGACAATCAGTACCCCAAGAAAGCCGGTGACGGTTGCGATAACCTTGCCGCGGCTTGGTCTCTCTTTCAGAAACAGAATTGAGAGAGGCAGCATCAATAGTGGCGCGGCGTAAAACACCGCATTGGCGGTGGCTAAGGGTAAATACGAAATCGCGACCACCATACAGCCAGCGCCCAGTAGCACTAAATGAGCGCGGATTAGGGTGACTTTAGGATCATTCAGTTGACGTAAGACTTTGGGCTGTTTTCGCCACACGGGCCAGATGAGGGCAAAAGCAAAGAGTTGGCGCAAGAACATATATTGAAAAGGTACGACTTCACCTTGCAGCATTTTGACTGCCACATCAGAGAGCGAAGCCGCCAAATTGCCCAGAACCAGTAGCCAAACAGCTAACGCTACAGGGTTCATGGTTAGGCTCTTTTCATATCAATGTGAGGAATGCCATCTTCTAGATAGATTTCTGAGGTTGCGACAAAGCCATAGCGAGCATAAAACTCGCGCAGATGCTCCTGTGCACCAATTTCAATCGATTGTTGTGGCCATAAGTTTTGACACTGCTCAAGTGCCGTTTGCAATAGTTGGTGTCCTAAGCCATTGCCACGTGCACTGGCCTTAGTCGCCACACGGCCAAGGCTAACACTAGGATAGCTCACCCCGGCCGGCAGTAGACGTGCGCAAGCGACGAGCTCTCCATCTTGATAACCCAGCAGGTGATGCACTTCGTTGAGCGTATCTTTGTTATCCAATTCCGGGTAGGGGCAGGTCTGCTCGACCACAAAAACATCGACACGCAGTTTGAGTAGTTCGTACAGCTGTTGGGTGGTTAATTGGCAAAAAGGGATACATTGCCAGTTGATCATCTTTATCTCCTTAAATATGAAATCTATCCACTTCCTATGAGAAGCTGCAACTGCAAGTCATTTGAGTATGGGCGGATAGGAATAGCAGTACTGTAGCAGGCAGCGCAAAAACCAGCGTTAACAAAGGTTAAGGGCAAGCAAGAAAATTTAAATCAAGATTCACTGGAGCTCGGGCGCAAAATAACGATAATAGCGCTTCTTTTTTCGTCACACTGAGGACACCCCTTGAACGCCAACTCTTTTGCTGCTTTGAATCTGAAGCCTGAACTTCTTGCTAACCTTGAAACCATGGGGTTTGCCACTATGACTCCGATTCAGGCGCAATCTCTTCCTGCGATCCTTAAAGGTCAGGATGTGATTGGCCAAGGCAAAACAGGCTCCGGTAAAACCGCTGCGTTTGGTCTTGGGGTACTCTCCAACCTCAATGTGAAGCGCTTTCGTGTACAAGCCTTGGTGCTGTGTCCAACACGTGAGTTGGCCGATCAAGTCGCGACCGATATTCGTACGCTAGGGCGTGCTATCCACAATATCAAAGTGTTGACGCTGTGTGGCGGCATGCCGATGGGGCCGCAGATCGGATCCCTTGAGCATGGCGCGCATATCTTGGTCGGAACGCCGGGACGGATTTTGGATCATTTGAGTAAAGACCGTATCGATCTCAGTGAGCTCAATACCTTGGTGTTGGATGAAGCGGATCGCATGCTCGAAATGGGCTTCCAAGAAGCGCTGGAGGCGATCATTGCTGCTGCGCCAGCCGAGCGTCAAACCTTGCTGTTTAGTGCAACTTACCCCGCTAGTATTGAGCAGATTGCGCAAAGCGTGACTCGCAATGCGCTGATGATTAAAGTTGAGGCGACCCACGATACTTCAAGCATTCGTCAATACTTCTATAAAGTAGAAGGCAGTGCTGCGCGTGATGAGGCTCTGGAAACGTTGCTTTTACACCATCAACCGACTTCTTCGGTGGTGTTCTGTAACACTAAACGTGAAGTACAAAATGTTGCCGATGCCCTGCATCAAAGCGGCTTTAGCGTGATTGAACTGCATGGTGATATGGAGCAGCGTGAGCGTGACCAAGCCTTAGTGCAATTTGCCAATAAGAGTATTTCTATTCTGGTCGCGACCGATGTTGCGGCTCGTGGTCTGGATGTCGATAACCTTGATGCAGTGTTTAACTACGATCTGTCTCGCGATCCTGAAGTGCATGTACATCGCATCGGGCGTACTGGTCGTGCGGGAAGTAAAGGCTTAGCGTTTAGCTTCTTTAGTGACAACGAGAGCTACCGTGTGGCGCAAATTGATGAGTACATGGATATTGCGATTGAGCCTTCAACCTTGCCGCAACCTGCTGCAGGCGCTCGTCCTTACGCGGCGAATATGGTCACCATTCAGATTGACGGTGGTAAGAAAGACAAGGTGCGTCCCGGTGATATTCTTGGCGCGCTAACCAGTGATGGTGAACTGACTGCGGAGCATATCGGCAAGATTAACCTGTTCCCGATGCGTGCTTATGTAGCCGTGCACAAGAAAATCGCCACCAAAGCACTGAATAAAATTGCCAACGGTAAGATGAAGGGACGCCAGTTCCGTGCTCGCTTACTCAAATAATCTTACGCGTCCTGTCTCAGCCGCGCTTTAATGCGGCTGAGGCTAATTGGTGTGATCCCCAAATACGCGGCGATGTGATGATCGCAAAGCCGCGCCATCAAATCTGGAAACTGAGTACACATCACTTGGTAACGCTGTTCTGGGCGATAGAGCAACATAAAGCGCTCTTTTTGCTCCTTGTACAGCAGTTGCGTCTCAAGTAAGCGTTGATAGAGCGGGTGACCGCTAGAGCGCCATTCACGTAACACTTCAATCGGTACGCCCATCAGTTGTACTGGAGATAAGGTTTCCAGCATGAAGGGTGAGGCTTGCTCACGCAGCAAACTTTCAAAACCAATCGCCCAGTCTTGCTCCCAATAAAACTCTTTACTGAAACTTTTGCCCTCTTCGGTGAGATAACAAGCGTGGCATAGCCCTGCGAGCACCCAATAGGCAAAGGGAGTGGTTTCACCTTGCGCGACCAATACATGTCGCGTTGGCAGCTCGAGTGGCTGAGCGACACTTTGCAATTGCGCGCATTCGGCATCGGAAAAACCATGCTGTTTTAGATAAGCGTGAAACTGTGCTTGCATAAAAGCCTCATAGAAAAGAAAACAGCCACTCTAGGTGGCTGTCTACTTTACGTGATAACCCAAGCGACTTGAAGCGGCTGCCGTATTGGTTGCCATTTCAATAGGGGCATTATCGGTGCTTATTTTTGTAAGTCGATGCGATACACTGCGAAGCCAACATCATCACTGGCGACTCGGGTCATCGGATATTGACCTTTTTGTTTAATAAACTGGGTGGCTTTATCGCTTGGTGAGGTTTCAAAGCGAATATCCAGCTTGGTTTTGCTGCTGATCGGAGCAAATGACCAGTTGTTGTCCGCACTTGGCGTCACTTCGCCTTTGTCCTTACTCACGCGAGCGATGTAATCGGCCACTACCGTGCGGTTTTCATCGGGGGAATCAAACGCGACAAACTCAGCGCCTGTGCCGGGGAATTTGTTGCTGTAGGCACGATAGTTGTTGGTGGCGATCAAGAAGGTTTGTTGGGTATCAATTGGCTTACCTTGATAAGTCAGTTGCACGATGCGCTGTGAATTTGGGTTGATCAGTTTGCAGTCACCATCGTAGCGCGCAGGCTGAGTCACATCGATCTGGTAATTGACGCCATCAATCACATCAAAGTTGTAAGTGCGGAAGCCATCCCAGTTGATGAGCGATTGCGGTGCGCTAGACGTCACATCAATCTGGTTAAACTGGCCTGCTGAGCACTCTAACCACTCTTTAAGCTGCTGACCGCTCACTTTCATGGTGACTAAGGTGTTCGGGTACAGGTAAAGGTCGGCGGCATTACGGAAAGTCAGCTCGCCCGCTTCCACTTCAGTGAAACCGTTAGGATCGTCTTTACGGCCACCGGCTTTGAAAGGCGCAGCGGCAGATAGCACTGGCAAACCATCAAGGTTTGGATCGCCTTGAATAAAGCGCTCGACATAATCTTTCTGCGCGAGGTTGACGATTTGTACCGTTGGGTCATCTTGCACCAGTGATAAGAAGCTGTACATCACGTCGTTCGCTTTGCCGATTGGCTGGTTAACAAAGTCGCATGTACCTTGATGATCGTGTTGCAGCGCTTGCACCATAGTGGCATCGGCTTCGACAAGCGCTTTCTTATTGGCTTTGTCAAAGATTGGGCGAGCTTCGGATTGACCGGAAGTCACTGCCCAGCGACCTTGCTGCTTTTCTAAGGTCAGATCCATCACCCCAACATGGCTACCCCAACGCCCCGGCATCACAGCGGTCACGCCATTGATGGTACCTTTATCGATGTCTGCGCCCGGTACATTAGCAAAATCTTTACCCGGGAAGACGGCGTGAGAGTGACCAAAAGCAATCGCGTCAATACCTTTGACTTGGGTCAGGTAGTAAACCGAGTTTTCTGCGCCAGCTTGGTATTCATCGGTGCTGATCCCAGAGTGGGGGATGGCGACAATCACATCCGCGCCTTTGGCTTTCATCTCAGGGATAAGTTTTTCTGCGGTCTGTTTGATATCGGCTGCGGTCACTTTACCTTCGAGATTTTTCTTATCCCACACCATGATTTGTGGCGGAACAAATCCGATATAACCGACCTTGATGGTATGTGCCTCTCCATCGGTATCTTTAAAGCTGTGCTCTTTAATCACATAAGGCGTGAATAAGTGCTGACCTGTTTTGGCATCAAACACGTTGGCGTTGATGTAGGGGAAGGCGGCATCGTTGATGGTCTCTTTTAAAAACTCAAGGCCGTAGTTAAATTCGTGGTTACCTATGTTACCCACATCATAACCTAGCGGATTCATGGCTTTATAAACGGGGTGCACTTCGCCAGCCTTGATGCCTTTCGCTGCCATGTAGTCACCCATCGGGCTACCTTGGATCAAATCACCGTTATCGACCAGCACACTGTTTTCGACTTCGGCGCGAGCTTGTTTGACAAGCGTGGCGGCGCGCGTCAGGCCAATTTGATCGGAGGCTTTATCTTTGTAGTAGTCATAATCCATCAAATTGGTATGAATATCCGTGGTTTCAACAATACGTAGTTTGATCGTATCGGCCATTACAGGGCCCGCCATAGCTAACAGGCCGCCAAGTACCGCTAAAGAAACAGGTTTGATCATCATGGTCATCACAGACTCCAGAATGAGTGACAGAAGGAGGAAATAAAAACAACTCGATAAATGTAACAAAAGTCGATGAAACAAAGGTTTCACTCATAACCAAATTGTGATGTGACGCGATACCTTTGTCTGAAATTGCCCGGTTGATCCCAGTTGGCATGCTGCTGTTGTCCTGACTGTGTCGAGTAATCTGCTGAGCTTAGGCTTTTATGCCCATTTCGCTCCGCTTATATCAGCTTTTGGAATAAAAAATGAAATTATAGAATTTCAGGTAATAACCGTAACTGCTCATAATGCCTGCAACAGACCAATTAAGGATCAAGATTATGGCGCAGGATGCGGTAACTCCCCTTCGTAAAACCCCTCGCTTAGCCGTTGTAGAAGGCTCAGGTTATGTGCGTGCCGCGCGTAGCCAACTGCAAGCAGGAGAAGTGGCGCTGGTGGGCGCAGGCCCTGGTGATCCTGAGCTACTCACAGTCAAAGCACTCAGTTATCTCCAACAAGCGGATGTGGTGCTCTACGACTACTTAGTGTCCGATGAAATCATGGCGCTTATCCCAAGTGAGACGATTTTAGTCTGTGTGGGGAAACGCGCAGGCCATCACAGTGTGCCGCAGGAGAAAACCAATCAACTCTTGGTCGATTTTGCCCGTCAAGGTTATCGCGTGGTGCGCATCAAAGGCGGCGACCCTTTTATGTTTGGCCGCGGTGGTGAAGAGTTAGAAGTGCTGTTTGAAGCTGGCGTGAAATTTCAGGTTGTCCCCGGCATCACCGCAGCCGCTGGTGCAACGGCGTATGCCGGCATTCCGCTCACTCATCGTGATTACGCCCAATCGGCGCTGTTTGTCACCGGCCATTTGAAAGCGCAAGCCGAGGATCTGGATTGGTCAACGCTGGCGCGTGGTAAGCAAACTTTAGTGATTTACATGGGCTTGAGCAACGCTGCGGCAATCGCTGAACAGCTCCAGTTGCATGGCCGTCAAGCGAGCACGCCCGTGGCAATCATTGAACGTGGTACTCAAGTCAATCAACAGGTGCTGATTGGCACATTGCAAACTTTGCCCAGTTTAGCCAGCCAAGCGCAATCTCCGGCGCTGATTGTGGTGGGTGAAGTGGTCGCGCTTGCCGCCAAGCTGCACTGGTTTGGCGAACAAGGCGCAACACAGCAGCTTGATGCAGCGCAGTCAGCGTAAGGTGCAGCACCCATCTTCTTGGTCACTACTTAAAATTTCACACTACGGCGCTGCTTAAGGGCAGTGCGCCGCCGTCAGGCAAGCGAAAAGGAAGCAGGTAAAATGGATCAACAGCGTTTAACCCATTTAAAACAGTTGGAAGCAGAAAGCATCCACATCATTCGTGAAGTGGCGGCCGAATTTGATAATCCGGTGATGATGTACTCGATTGGCAAGGATTCATCGGTGATGTTGCATTTAACACGCAAAGCGTTTTATCCGGGCAAGATCCCTTTTCCTTTGTTGCACGTCGATACCGACTGGAAGTTTCGCGACATGATTACGTTTCGTGATACGACGGCCAAAAAGTACGGCTTTGATCTCATCGTGCATAAAAATCCAGAAGGTTTGGCGGCGGGGATCAACCCATTTGATCACGGCTCCTCTAAGCACACCGACATCATGAAAACCCAAGGCTTGAAGCAGGCGTTGAACAAATATGGCTTTGATGCGGCCTTTGGTGGTGCGCGTCGCGATGAAGAGAAATCGCGTGCCAAAGAGCGTGTCTACTCTTTTCGCGATAAAAACCACACTTGGGATCCGAAAAACCAGCGTCCAGAGCTATGGCGCACCTATAACGGCCAGATCAACAAAGGTGAAAGCATTCGGGTGTTCCCGCTCTCGAATTGGACGGAGCTGGATATCTGGCAATACATCTATTTGGAAAACATTGAGATTGTTCCGCTCTATCTGGCGGATGTCCGCCCAGTCGTGCAGCGTGATGGCATGCTGATCATGGTGGACGATGATCGGATGAAGCTGCGCGAAGGTGAACAGATTGAGCACAAGAGCGTGCGTTTTCGCACCTTAGGCTGTTACCCACTGACTGGAGCCATCGAGTCACAAGCCAATACATTGACCGAGATTATTGAAGAGATGCTGGTGGCGACCTCCAGTGAGCGCCAAGGCCGCGCGATCGACCACGATCAGTCGGGATCAATGGAACTGAAAAAACGTCAAGGTTACTTCTAAGGATCGAAGGAAAGCGTATGAACAATGCAGTCAAAGAGCAGCTCGCTGAGCTCGGTATTGAAGGTTACCTCAATCAGCATCAACACAAATCGTTACTGAGATTCTTAACTTGTGGCTCGGTCGATGATGGTAAAAGCACTCTGATCGGTCGTTTGCTCCACGATTCAAAGCAGATTTATGAAGATCAACTGGCCGCCGTCCATAACGATAGCCAGCGGGTTGGCACCACGGGCAGTCGCCCAGACTTAGCGCTGCTGGTGGATGGTTTGCAAGCTGAGCGTGAGCAAGGCATCACGATTGATGTGGCGTATCGTTATTTCTCAACTCAGAAGCGCAAATTCATCATTGCCGATACACCGGGGCATGAGCAGTACACGCGTAATATGGCAACAGGCGCATCGACTTGTGATCTGGCGGTGATCTTGATTGACGCGCGTAAAGGCGTGCTGGATCAAACGCGTCGTCACTCATTTATCTCCAACTTACTTGGCTTGAAACACTTTATTGTGGCGGTCAATAAAATGGATCTGGTCGATTATTCGCAAGATCGTTTTGAACAGATCCGCGCAGAATATCTTGAGTTTTCAAAGCATTTACAGGGAGAGACCGAGATTCAGATCATCCCGCTTTCGGCATTGGAAGGCGATAACGTGGTCGAAAAAAGCCGTTTGATGGATTGGTATCAAGGCCCATCACTGCTTGAGCTACTGGAATATGTCGATATTGATCGCGACAAGAGCAGTGGAGCGTTTCGCTTCCCTGTGCAGTATGTGAATCGTCCTAACCTCGATTTTCGCGGTTTCGCGGGTACGATTGCTTCTGGAGTGGTGAAAGTCGGCGATAAAATCAAAGCGCTACCATCGGGTAAAACCTCAACCGTGACAAGGATTGTGACTTTTGATGGCGATTTGCCTCAAGCACAAGCCGGTTTGGCGGTCACTTTGACACTGGCTGATGAAATTGATATTAGCCGTGGTGACTTGATTGTGCTGGAAAGTGCGCAAGTCGACAGCACTAACCATTTGTTGGCGGATGTGGTGTGGATGACAGAACAGCCACTGCAAGTGGGGCGTGATTACGATATTAAAATCGCGGGCAAGAAAACCGTCGGTCAAGTAAAAGCGGTGCGTCATCAGTACGACATCAATAACTTGTCGACCTACCATGCCGAGAGTTTACCGCTTAATGGAATTGGGTTGTGCGAATGGACGTTTACCCAAACTGTCGCGCTGGATAAATATCTGGATTGTGCCGATACCGGTGGTTTCATCATTATCGACCGCCTGACAAACGTGACCGTTGGTGCGGGTTTAGTGCGTGACAGTTTGCAAAATATCACTGGCCAAACCGAGTCGTTTTCAGCCTTTGAACTTGAGCTCAATGCCTTGGTGCGTAAGCACTTCCCACATTGGCAAGCGATTGATTTAAGCCGCTTAGGTAAAGCGTGAGTGAGGATGGATGAGTAAGCAAGCAGATAGCCTGGGCTTTGAGCAAGATGCCAAGCCAGAGAATGTGGTGTGGCATCGTCATGCGGTGGATAAAGCGCAACGTGCGACACTGAAACAGCAGCGCCCTGCGGTACTCTGGTTTACCGGTTTATCGGGTGCGGGCAAATCGACCGTGGCAGGGGCGCTTGAGAACCGTTTAGCGGCGCTTGGGTATCACACTTATCTGCTGGATGGTGATAACGTACGCCACGGTTTGTGTAGCGATCTCGGCTTTTCTGAACAGGATAGGCGGGAAAACATTCGCCGCATTGGTGAGCTTGCCAAGCTGATGTCGGATGCGGGTTTGATTGTGCTGACCGCGTTTATTTCACCCCATCGCGCTGAGCGACAAATGGTGCGTGACTTGTTGCCAAATGGCGAGTTTCTAGAGGTGTACGTCAACACATCACTCGATGTGTGCGAAGCGCGTGACCCGAAAGGCTTGTACAAAAAGGCGCGCGCCGGAGAAATTCGCCAATTTACTGGGATTGATTCCGCCTATGAAGCGCCGCTCAATCCGGATATCGATTTACCGGCGGGTGAAAAAAGCGTGGATGAGTTGGTGGCGCAGTGCCTACAGGCGTTAGCAGAGCGTCATATCATTCAACGTTGGGTATAACTCTTTAGATTCAAAATAAACCAAAAGCGACCATCCGGTCGCTTTTTTGATCTCTTTATTGAGAGCATATCATCAGACGGTGTGGTGAATCGAGCTGCTGCTCACTTCAGTCTGTACGGTGAATTTCTGAGTCAGAAGTGCGACCAGCTGATCGTAATAAGTCATATTGGGTTTGTTACCGAGCAGTCGACACAGTTCATTGCCGGTTGGGCTAAAACGATAATAGATCAGGCGCACGCCTTTGCTGGTTGGCTGCAGATGCAGATTTTTACCCTGATAGCTAAGGAGTAGGGCGGGTTCGGCTTCAATCTCGCCCGATTCCAATTCCGTTGCGTGCAAAAGACCCAGCTCAATCAATACCAACAAGCTGGAATAAGGCAGTTGATGATTGCCTATATTGATGGCTTGGGTGGTAATGCGCTTGCCGAGACTAAACAAGCTATTTTGCGCTTTGTAGCCAATCAGCAATTTCAAGCTGGTGTCTGAGCCAAAACTGCACGCCAGCGCGGCGGCGCGTTGTAAAATCTGCGCTTCTTTGGGCGTCATATCCTGCAGTACCTTCAGTGCTTTCATGGAGGTAAAGCCGGGATTGGTCACTTCACGTTTCAGCACTTGCGCCCACAGGCGCTGCATGGAGCTATTGTGAATGTCCTGCGCCATATCAAAAAAGCGATATAGCCAATCTTGGTCTGGGTCGCCAGCGCTTTCATTACGGCAAGAGCTGTGCGCAAGCTTAATGATCTGCTCTAAGTTTTTCTGGCGCTGCTCTTTACGTTGTCGCTCGCGATGTACTGCTCGTTCTAATGCGCTGTTTTCCGGCGATTCTGTTAATAGCTGGGCATCTAAGCCGTGATGACGGGCGATAACCAAAATGCGGCTACCACTGTCTTTGACATAATGGGAGTGGGTTCGTTTCTCTTGGCTCTGTTGAGAGTCATGCTCGATCACAACAGGCGTCATATTGTCCGCCATGCGCTTCCTGAAAGCCTCTGCTGCGTTTTTGGTCTGCTGTAAAATTTACTCTGTTCGCCGCTGAGCAGCCAGTGAAACTCTCTGACGTAGTGCACAATTTTGTGCTATCACAAATGATAATAAATTGTTAAAGTTGTTATTGGTCTTTGTGGGGTGGCTATGAAGTATTGGAAAGAGCGCAAATTGGCCAAGTACCTATCACTATTAATCTTATTTATCGGCTATTTCTCGGTACTGGCGTATCTATCGAAATATTTGGTGTAACCTCCCCGCGCAAGCGCAGGGAGGGCACAGCGTTTTCTCTCTGCGGTTACATATCGTCGTATTCGGCGATCTCAGTACCAATAATGGTGTAAGCCGTTTCCGCTAGATCATGACTGAGTGATTCGGTTTTCAATTCCCCAATCACATAAATCACATCCCACAGCTCTTGGATCGGAGCACCTTTAGGAAACTTGACGTAAATAATCTGGTTAGGTGGCGGTGGTGGCACGTGAATACACGCACCAAAGTAAGGCACCAATAAAAACTCGGTGACCTTTTTATCATCGCCTTCAAGCGGGATCACAAAGCCGGGGATTTTGACCCGACTGCCGTTCAGCTCCTTACGGACCGTGCCAATCTGTTGCTGCTTGGCTGGTTCATTACCGTTATGATCCGGCATCGGCATACCTTGTTGATCAAACAAGTTGCGCTCATTTTCTGGAATGAGATCGAGCCAGTCGAGTTGTAACACATCCTGCTCACTGGCAGTGGTGTCTTGATTAGCCAATAGTGGCGTTGAGAACAGCGGCGCCATGATGAGGCTCGCTATCAACATAAAACGTTTCATCGAATGCTTCCTTGTGATCCTTCTCGTTGTGAGTCAGTCACCTATTTTATTCCTATAAGCGAATGGTCATGCCATCACTGAGCGATTGTCGATAAGCGCGCAGTGCGGGAATAAAGCCAATCACTATACCTGCCAGTTGTACGCAGCCGAGCAACTGCCATTCATAAGCGGTTAACCCAGCCAGCGCAATTTGAATGCCGTACTGGCTTGCAATCAGTGGCGCGGCGAGCGCCAGTAGCAGATAAAGCACACTCACGCCAAGCAGGATGCCCACGAGTGTCAGTACACTTGCTTCGCTGACCAGCAAAGCAAACACATGCTGTGGCCTTGCGCCCATTGCACGTAAGATCGACATCTCTCTGCGCCGCTCTTGTAAGCTGGTCAGCAAGCTACTGAGCATGCCGAGCAACCCTGCTACCACCACAAAAACGGAGACAGCCATCAGTGCTTGTTCAGCGACGGACATCATACCCCACAGTTCATGCAGTGCTACGCCGGGCATGATAGCGCTGAGCGGCTCTTGCGGATAGTCATTGATTTGCCGCTGCAGGGCAAAAGTTTGGATTTTTGATTTGAGTCCAACCAGCATGGCGGTGATTTGCTTAGGCGTGAAATCACGCTGTGCCAGTTGTTCGGCGCTGGGTTGATGGCCAAGATTGGCACCGGACTCCCAACCGACATGGATCGCCTCTATCGCTTCTAAGGAAACATGCACAGTTTTATCAACTGGGGTGCCCGTGGGAGCCAAAATGCCGACCACAGTAAAGGGCAGGTTATCGTGGCGGCTAAAGCCGACATCACTGATGCCATGGGCGATGATAATTTGGCTGCCGACTTGGTAGCCAAGCGCTTGGGCGACATCGGCGCCAATCACGGTTTCAAATAACCCATTGAACTCTCGCCCTTGGGACAAAGTCAGTGGTTGCTTACTTCCGTAACGATAATGTTCAAAATAGCTGTGATTGGTGCCAAGTACGCGAAATCCTTTATGTGAATCACCTAAAGAGATCGGAATTGCCCATTTCACGGCAGGGTGCTGGCTAAATTCTTGGTAACTTTTCCAATCAATATTGTTGGTGGCATTGCCAATCCGAAACACAGAATAGAGCAGTAAATTAACTTGCCCAGAGCGTCCGCCGACGATCAAGTCGGTACCGGAAATGGTATTGGCAAAACTCTCTTTCGCTTGAGTGCGGATGCGCTCTACCCCGAGCAGTAACACCACGGCGATAGCAACGGTTAACACGGTGAGCAGAGCCGTTGCTTTGCGATTGAGTAGGCTTTTCCACGCTAAATTCAGGATAACTTTCATTGCCAACCTCCTGCACGATTGAGAGTAGGTAAGTGAACACTTCGCTCAAAAAGCTTTTCCAGTGTTGGGTCATGACTAACAAAAACTAAAGTGGAACCGACTCGCTCCGCTTCTTCACGCAGCAGAGCAATAAAAGCTTCACGGTTATCGTAATCGAGGGCAGACGTGGGTTCGTCGGCGATGATGAGTTGCGGCTCACCCATCAGTGCTCGCGCCGCGGCAACGCGTTGCTGCTGGCCGATACTGAGTTCGGTCACGGGTTTATTCAGTAAAGCGCTTGGCAGATGCAATCTTTCCAACAGTGATTGCGCTTTGTGCGATAAGGGACCATCCACTTGCTGTTTACGCAACGCGGAAAAGTGGCATGGTAAGGTCACGTTATCTAACACCGACAGATAAGGCAGCAGATTAAATTGTTGGAAAATATAGCCTATATGGTCGGCGCGGAAGCGATCGCGCTGACTGGCACTCAAGCGGCTTAAGTCACTGCCAAGTAAAGAGACGACACCTTGTGTTGCGGTATTAATGCCGGTTAAAAGGCTAAGTAACGTGGACTTGCCGCAGCCACTGGGGCCTTTGACAAACAGGTGTTCACCCCGAGCAATCTGTAAATGGGCAATATCCAAGGTGGGTGAGCTGGCTCCCGGCCAACAGAACACCACATCATTCAACTCAATCACGGATGAAGTAGGATCAGAACGGTGAGCAGGCATCATGGCTCCTCATGTGTGCAGGGAAAATCAAAGCATCTCCAATGAGGGATAGGTGAGAGTCACCTATCCCGAGCGGTGGCATTACAGTTTGATAAGCGTTTGCTTAGCGTTCAGTTGTAGCGCACTTTGCTGCTTTTCCGTTAACACATTGGCTTGGATTTTCTCTGTGCTTGGGAAATATTGGAACCATTGGGTATCGATCTGTTTGAGCTGATCGACGGCTTCACAGTGGAACTGATATTGAGCGGTGAATGAGCCGTGTTGATGCTCATCATGGTCATGCCCTTCGTGCTCATGTCCTTTATGGTCGTGTTCTTTGTGATCATGGTCCGCATGTTCATCAGCGGCATGATCATGACCTTTATGATCGTGGTCTTTATGGTCGTGCGCCTTATGGTCATGCTCGCCTTCACCGTGCTGATGCTCGTGTTCTTCATCTTCACCATAAGCGTGGCTGTGTTGGTACTCTTCGCCACCTAAAGTGTGTTTAATCAACACTTCACGTTTTTCGCACTGTGCTTTATCACTGAGTGCAAATAGCTTCTCTGGGTGATGCAAGGTCTCTAAGGCTTTTTCGAGTGCTTGTTTTTGCGCGTCATCTTGAGGGGCGTGTTCAAAACCGACTACATCGGCTCCCGGTGCGGTGATTTCCAGCAGCAGGTCATGGCCATCTTGAGCAATGTTCAGTTCAACTTGGCCATGCACATGAGCCTCGTGCTGACGATGTTGATGGTCAGAGTGATGATCGGCCAATACGTTGCCAGAAAGTGTCGCGCCAACCATCAGCGCAATCATTGTTGGGTAATGCATGAAAAACTCCTAATAAAACAAAAAAAGAAACTATCGGTTTGATTTGTTTTATGCCGCAGGTGGTGAACGAGCGAAATAGGAGTGCAGCACTTGAGTGCGTTGGATCGGTTGTTCAACCCTTGCTTGTGGTGGATTTTGACGCCAACTGGGCAATATCCACTGACTGGTTTTTAGGCCATGTGCCGCGCTGGCAAACAACTGACAATCATGCTGTAAATGATGTTCAGGATGCAGATCAAGTTGGTGATCAATCACGGCCACGTTAAACCAAAGCGCCAGCACCACAGAAAGCATAGCCACTATGGATAAGCGAGTTGGACGTAGCTGAGGTAACGACATAGCGTGTGCGACCAAGAGTGATTGAAAACCGACAGTGATTGAGGCTTGTTATAATATAACAAGTCACAAATCAGGCAAGCGATGATTCTGATGAGTTTGTATGCAGATGTCTCTCAGTCAACGGGTGAGCAAGTTAGTCCTTACTCACCCGATGTGATTGATGGATGAAGGCATCCTCTTCCTGCTTGAAGCTGCAGCGGTGTGAGCTGCAACGTCAAGTCGTTTGGGGCGATTACAGATTTTGCTGAATCAAGCCCAGTACGGTTTGAATGTCCGCTTCGTTGAGCGCCCCTTCTTTCACAAACAGCACGTTACCTTGTTTGTCTTGCACTATGATCGCAGAGGATTCCGCTTGTAGCTGCCAGGCTTGGGCAACGAGACCAAACTCATCAAGCACCATAGATGACCAAGGAAACTCTTTTTTGCTGTCTTGCGCGGACGATTTCACAAAAGAGCTGGTGCCCCAAATGGCATCGTCTTGATTGATGATGGTGGTGGTTTGGTAACTCTCGGCTGGGAATTTCGCGGCGGTGATCGCGGCCATCAGTGGCGCATTCATCTCTTTTGAGCTGCTACGTCCCGCAATCGCTTGAATGACGCGTACCTTGCCAAGTAGATCCGCAGAGCGCCATTTTTGATAGTTGATGTTATTGTCTTGTAGGACGATTTCACCGTGCTTTTCGACACCAACCGCAGGTACCGGTGAGCCGACAGTCAGGTTGTGTGCGAAAGCTAGAGTGGGAGAGCATGCCAAGAGTAAGGCGATAAGTGTTTTATTTTTCATGGTTTTGTTTCCTCAAGTTGAGCAAACAAAGGTATAGCACACAAATGAGGGGAAAGAGAAATTCCCCTCATTGAGATGTCTTTAGAGTGTGGAGTGTGGCGGGAAACAGACTCCTGTACCGCCGAGCCCACAATAACCATTCGGATTTTTGGCCAGATATTGCTGATGGTACGTCTCCGCGAAGTAATACGCTCCTGCGGGCAGAATCTCAGTGGTAATCGAGGGACGATGTTGCGCTGTCAGCAGGGCTTGATAAGCCGCTTTTGAGGCTTCTGCGATTTCGCGCTGATCTTCACTGAAAGTGTAAATGGCTGAGCGGTATTGCGTTCCGCGATCGTTGCCTTGACGCATGCCTTGCGTGGGGTCGTGACGCTCCCAAAATGCGCGGAGCAGTTCAGTCAGTGGCAGGCGTTCTGGATCAAAAATGACGCGCACGACCTCGGTATGGCCAGTTTTTCCACTGCACACTTCTTCATAGGTCGGATTGGGCGTAAAACCGCCTGAGTAGCCAACGGAGGTGGAGATCACTCCGTCCAGTTGCCAAAACAGGCGTTCAGCGCCCCAAAAGCAGCCCATACCAATCAAGATTTGTTGTTGACCGGATTGTGGCGCGGCAGTGAGCGAGCTGCCATTGACGAAATGCGTATCGTCAATCGACATCGCAGTAGTACGACCGGGTAAGGCGTTGTGTGCCGTAACCATGGTTTGTTTGTCGAGCATGATGTTTCCTTACTGAAGTGGTGGCGCTGTCTCTTTGAATATCGCAAGCAGCAACGCCCTGATTATCTTCGATACAGACCGGAGATTTAACGGTTTTCGTACAGACGCAGGGTTGCATTGACGTTATGATGCGTCTGTAGCAAAAATGTCACCGTTGTATAACGAGTCTAAATCAAGCATGAGACGAAAATCACTTCCCGCTTTAATCTCGCTATGGCTGTTTTCAGCCGTATCTTACGCCGATGTGAAGCTCGAGATCACTGGAATAAGTGGCGCAGAGAAAGATAACGTGGAGGCGTATCTCTCATCGATCGCGGCACAAGACTATTCCACCAGTCTGCGTTTTCAATCTCAACTGGAAAGAAGTATGACCGAAGCGTTGAATGCACTCGGCTACTACCACCCCAGTATCGATTTTACTGTCTCTGAAGATAACCAGCGTTTACGCGCCGCAGTGACCTTGGGCGAAGTGACCCGTTTGAGCGAGGTTGATATTGTGATCCGCGGTGAAGCCGAAGGCGATCGCGATTTTCAACGTTTGATCCGCCGCAGTGGTTTGAGAGTGGATGCGCCGCTTAATCACAGTCTGTATGACAACCTCAAATCGGGCATTCGTAACTTGGCGTTGCAAAAGGGCTACTTTAATGGTGATTTTCAGGCCAGCCGGCTGGAAGTGATTCCAGAGCTGAATCAAGCTCGGGTGATTTTGCACTTTGATAGCGGGATCCGTTACCTGTTTGGAGCGACCACGGTCGAAGGCAGTCAAATCGATGAAAATCGCGTGATGTCGCTGCGCCCTTTCAAACAAGGCGAGCCTTATTTGGTGTCGCAAGTCGGCGAGTTTAACCAAAATCTTTCCAATACAGATTGGTTCTCTTCGGTGTTTGTTGAGCCGGACTTATCGCAGTTGGATGAGGGGCGTGAGTTGCCGATCAAGGTGACCTTAGCACCGCAAGCACGCAATCAACTGGAAATCGGTTTAGGCTATTCCACGGACGTTGGAGTACGTGGTTCATTAAAATGGAAGAAACCTTGGGTGAACAGCCAAGGGCACAGTTTTGACAGCAGTTTCTCTCTTTCTATACCAGAGCAGACCATTACGGCGGGTTACAAGATCCCACTGGAAGATGCGTTAAATGAGTACTATCGCATTCAGTACGGGATGAAGCATTTGGACAAGCGTGATACCGAGAGCTTGGAATCTAATCTATCACTTGAACGCCATTGGCAGTTGGATGGCGGCTGGCATCGCACGGTCTTTATTCGTTATCTCTTAGAGAATTATCGTCAGGGTTTACAAGATGATAACAGCCAATTTTTATTGCCGGGGATGACTTATACCCGTACGCGGACTCGCTCCAACAGTGGCTTACTGACTTGGGGCGATAAACAGACGATTACCTTGGAATATGGCGATCCAGCATTGCTTTCAGAAACACGGGTATTGCGTTTACAAACCGGATCTTCTTGGTTACGAACTTATGCGCGCAATCACCGCGCCTTAGTTCGCGTTGATGGTGGAGCCAACTTGGTGGATGAATTTGACCAACTCTCGCCCTCGCTGCGTTTCTTTGCCGGTGGTGATAACAATTTGCGCGGATACGGTTACAAGTCGATTTCACCGCAAGATGCCAGTGGCGCTTTGACAGGGGCGAAATACATCGCCACCAGCTCAATCGAATATCAATACCGTTTAACCGGCAACTGGTGGGCGGCGATGTTCATGGATGTCGGTGATGCGTTTAACGATAATCCTGAATGGAAGAAAGGGGTCGGTACTGGGATCCGCTGGATTTCGCCCGTTGGCCCTATTCGGCTCGATTTCGCATGGGGGCTGGATGCCGCGCCGGGCGATGAGTTCAAAATCCACTTCACTTTAGGGCCTGAATTATGATCAAACGGGCGTTAAAGTGGACCAAATGGCTCTCTATGTCGCTGTTGGTGTTAGTGATCTTGCTGGTGCTGGCTTTGGCGGGGGCGCTGTTTACCAACCCCGGTTTGCATGTGGTTTTGTGGGGCGCGCAGCAAGCATTGCCGCAGTTGAAAGTGGAGCAAGCGCAGGGCGCACTGTTTCCGCGTTTTACTTTGCAAGGGGTCAATTATGCGGATAGTGAGCTTAATCTGAGCTTTTCTGTGCAAAAGCTAAGCTTGGCGATTAACCCCAACTGCTTATTGGAACCCAGTATCTGTATCAATGAGCTGGCGCTATCTGGAGTCAAGTTAGATCTCCCCTCATTAGCAGAGAGTGAACCGGCACCTGATGAGCCCGATTCTGAGCCGCTGGGAGACATTTCCACGCCCATCCCGATTCGCTTAGGTCAGTTAGCGCTACAAGATATTGAATTAAATATTCTGGGTAACCGAGTGGCGTGGCAGCAATTGACCACGCGAGCGTCTTGGCAAGGCAATCGCCTGCGTATCGGGCAAACCGAGTGGCAGGGGATCCGTCTTGCGTTAGCGGAGAGTGAAGCCTCAACCGAACCTGAGGCGGCTCAAGCGGCCACCTCTGATAGCGCAGAACCTTTGCAACTACCAGACGTGATGATCCCGCTGCACATTGAGTTAGCGCGTTTCGATATTCGTGATTTTCGTTTAGAACAAGAGACGCCGATCATCGTCAATCATCTAGCTTTGCAAGCGACTGCCGCGCAGCACGACGTCTCTATCTCTAGTCTTGAGCTGAGCATGCCGGAGCTGGATGCGCAATTGAACGCACAAGCGACGCTCAGTCAAGATTATCCCATTCAGTTAGAACTGCGCAGTCAAGTGCATCTTGCTGATTTTAAAGGCCAAACCTTATCACTGGCCGCGCAGGGCAGTCTTGCGGATCTCACTGTACAAGCCAATCTAGACTCGTTAGCTCAAGCACAGTTGAACAGCCACTTTAATCTGCTGGATGCCGATATACCGTTTGATCTGCAACTGAGTCAGGTGAAAGCGCAGTGGCCCATGTTGGGGGAAGGGGATTATCACGTTGAGGTTCCGGAGTTAAGCATTCAGGGCTCCTTGGCCAAGTATCAGTTCGCCTTGCAGGGTGCGCTACAGGGCAAAGATTTACCGAATGTGAGTTTAGCCCTGCAAGGGCATGGCAATCTGGATGAAGTCGCGTTGCAATCACTTAAAGTCGATACGCTTGGCGGCTTAGTGACGGGCAATGCTGTGGCAAATTGGAAAAATCCGCTCAATTGGGCCGCTCGGTTAAACCTGAAAAATATTCAGCCCGGTCTGCAATGGCCTGAAGCAGAAGGCAAGATCAGTGGTGAGCTTGATACCTCTGGCGCTTTGACTGAGCAAGGTGGCTGGCAAGTGGAGGTTTCACGCTTAGCCATTAAAGGGGTATTACGTGATTATCCGCTTAAAATGTTAGGCGAACTCAGCGCCTCCGATGTCCAAGGACAGGGGGATATCACGTTACAAACTAAGGGAGTCTCCTTAGTGCATGGGCCGAACTCCCTCACCGCTAAAGGCCAGTTGAGTAAGCAGTGGCGGATGTCGGTGGAGTTGGATGTACCGGATTTGAGTAAATCCCTACCCGATGCAAAAGGCAAAGTGATTGGCGATGTGCTGCTGCGAGGTGATCTCAAACAGCCACGGGTCAAATTGGTGCTGGATGCCGATAGCTTGCAATGGCAAGAGTTAGGCTCGATTGGGCATGTCACTTTGCAAGGAAATCTCGTGCCACTGCCTGAGCCTCAAGGCGAGCTCACCTTACAAGTGCGCGCTATTCAGTACCAAGATCAACGAATTGATACTGTTGATTTAAAAGCACAAGGCTCTCAGAGAAAACACGAGGTGACACTCGATGTCACCTCTGATCTCGCTTCGACCAGCTTGGCGATGAATGGCCGATTGCGTACTGAACCCACACTGCGCTGGCAAGGTGAGCTGGAGCGCATGTGGTTAAATTCACCGCAAGGGCAATGGTTATTACAACAGGCGACCGCTCTCTCCTTTGATCAGCGAACGGAGCGCGTTACCGTCGCCGCTCACTGTTGGGTGCAAGGGGAGGCTTCGCTCTGTTTAGAAGAAGAGGCCGAGTTAGGGGCGCGGGGTGAGACGCGCTTAGCGATTAAGCAGTTTGATTTTAAGCAGCTCGCCGGTGTCCTGCCTAAGGAAACCAAACTCAGTGGCGGCTTGAATGGCCAAGTGTGGGCTAAGTGGGCTCCGAAAGCGGCGCCGCAGTTGCAAGCCAATCTTGAGTTAACCCAAGGTCAGGTGACGCAAAAGCTGAATAAAAGCGTGACGTTTGGTTGGGATAAAGCGCAATTTTCTGCCCAATTGGCGAAAAATCAGCTGCAAGCCAGTTGGTTATTAGATGCAACCGATAATGGTGATCTCTCGGGCAATATCCAAATTGCCGATGTGCGTGCGGAGCAGAAAACCATGCTCGGTTCACTTAACTTAACCACGTTTAATCTGGATTTCTTGCAACCGTTGATTGGTGAACTTAGTGAAGCGAAATCCAATATTAATGCCGATGTACAATTTCATGGCCCGATGCTGCATCCGCAATTGAACGGTGAAATTGCGATCAATGATATTCGCGTAAAAGGTGAGATCTCGCCGGTTGATGTGCAATCCGGTCAAGTGTCACTTAAATTTAATGGTTATCAGGCAGTGTTAAATGCTGATATCCAGACCACCGATGGTTTGCTCGAAGTCGATGGTGATGCCGATTGGCAACAGATAGAGGATTGGCGACTCAAAGCGCGAGTGCATGCTCCCTCAATGATGGTTGAGCTGCCACCTATGGTGAGAGTCAAGGTGATCCCTGATTTAACCTTGACCATGCAACCTCAACTGGCACGCGTGACGGGTAATATAGCGCTGCCGTGGGGGCGGATTGTGGTCGAAGAGTTACCGCCGAGCGCGATTGGGGTATCGAAAGATCAAATTTTGCTGAATGCGGATTTTGAGCCACTGACTGACAAAGAGCGGATCCCGTTTAGTGTGGAGAGTGACGTCAATGTGCAAATTGGCGACGATTTCCAACTCAGTGCTTTTGGTCTACAAGGTAACTTAGTCGGACGTCTCAATGTGGCGCAAAAGGATAAAGGGCCGTTTATTTTGGGTGAGGTGAACATTCGCAATGGTCAATACCGCTCATTTGGACAAGATCTGCAGATCAAAGAAGGGAAGATCTTGATGAATGGCCCGGTGGATCAGCCGTATTTGGCGATCACTGCGATCCGTAATCCCAACAACACGCAAGATGGCGTGGTTGCTGGGGTGCGAGTCAGTGGACCCTCGGATGAGCCGTCACTCACCATCTTCTCTGAACCTGCAATGCCACAAGCCAATGCGCTGTCGTATTTGTTGCGTGGACAAAATATTGATGGGGAAGCAGGGGGCAACGCCATGACCACCACCTTGATTGGTCTGAGTTTAGCGCAGAGTGGTAAACTGGTTGGCGAGATAGGCCAAGCGTTTGGTGTGCAGGATCTGCAACTGGATACGGCAGGTTCTGGAGACGATTCACAGGTCACGGTCAGTGGTTATATTCTGCCCGGCTTGCAAGTGAAATATGGTGTAGGTATTTTTAACTCAGTCGGCGAATTTACTGTGCGTTATCGCTTGATGCAGGATCTGTATTTGGAGGCCGTCTCCGGTGTCGACAGCGCCGTAGATCTGCTCTATCAGTTCGAATTTAACTAAGGAGAGAGATGTGCAGCACCTCGTTTTTGTGTATGGCACTTTGCGTCATGGAGAGAGCAACCACACGTATTTACAACACAGTCAGTTGCTTGGTCAGTTTGAAACCAAACCTGAATACGCCTTGTATGATCTAGGCGCGTATCCCGGATTGGTGGAAGGGCATCAATCGGTGCATGGTGAAGTCTATCTCGTGGATGAACACACTTTAGCGCAGCTAGATATTTTGGAAGATGTGCCCGTCGAGTATCGGCGTGACACGATTGAGACACCGTTTGGTACCGCGTGGATCTATATTTATCAAGAGACCCATCGCTTACATTCGCTGATTGATTCCGGAGATTGGTGTCAGCGTGTCTAGTTCTGACCTACAAAGAAAAAAGCCAGCTGAGCTGGCTTTTTTATGCTCAAAACGTGGGCTTATTTGTTTTGCGCACGCTCGTAAGAGCTCAGGATTTCAGCGCGAGCAGAAGCTGCATCTTCCCAGCCATCCACTTTTACCCACTTGCCTGATTCCAGCTCTTTGTAACGCTCAAAGAAGTGAGTGATCTGTGCTTTCAGCAGCGCTGGCAGATCGTTCACGTCTTGGATGTGATCGTACTCTTTAGAGATCTTGGTGTGCGGTACCGCAACCACTTTCGCATCTTCACCGGATTCGTCCGTCATCTTTAGCACGCCAACAGGACGGCAACGGATCACAGAACCTGGGATCAGAGGGTATGGAGTTGGAACCAAAACATCTACTGGGTCACCGTCCAGTGACAGAGTGTGGTTCACGTAACCGTAGTTACATGGGTAGAACATAGGCGCTGACATAAAGCGGTCTACGAATACTGCGCCAGACTCTTTGTCGACTTCGTATTTGATTGGGTCAGCATTGGCAGGGATTTCGATCACTACATAGATATCATCAGGCAGTGATTTGCCCGCTGGCACATTGTTTAAGCTCATTAACGGTTTCCTTTTCTGTTAGCCGGACTTCAAATTCGGGATTTATTATTATTCAAGTTTGCCTATGGCGCAAAATGCACCCTTCAGCGAAGGGGTGAGTTTACTCTCAAAATAAAGGATCCCCAAGTGACAAAGAGAAAAAGCGCCGCACAGGGCGGCGCGAAGTGGCTTAGTCTGGGTAAGTCTCTAAAAACGTTTCGACTTTATGCACCATGTTTTTTGAGCCGACAAAAAACGGTACGCGTTGATGCAGTTCGGTGGGTTTGATGTCCATGATGCGACGCGCCCCATCCGAAGCAAGGCCACCCGCTTGTTCAATCAAAAATGCCATCGGGTTGCACTCATAGAGCAGACGCAATTTACCATTCGGATGGCTTTGTGTGCTTGGGTACAAGTAAATGCCACCTTTCAGTAAGTTACGATGGAAATCCGCCACCAGCGAACCAATGTAGCGTGAAGTGTAGGGGCGTCCCTCTTCTGGCACATTTTCTTGGCAGAATTTGATGTACTTTTTCACGCCCGTTGGGAAGCGGATGTAGTTACCTTCGTTGATCGAGTAAATCTTACCGTTTTCCGGAATACGCATATTCTCATGCGAGAGATAGAAGGTGCCAAGCGAAGGATCGTAGGTAAAGCCGTTCACACCATTGCCCGTGGTGTACACCAGCATGGTCGATGAGCCGTAAATCACATAACCGGCAGCGACTTGTTTATTACCCGGTTGCAGAAAGTCCTCCTGCGTCGGCGGTGTGCCAACTGGCGAAACGCGGCGGTAAATCGAGAAAATGGTCCCAACCGATACGTTCACATCGATATTGGAAGAGCCATCGAGCGGATCCATCAACACCACGTATTTGGCATTTTTGTTGAGCTCTTTACTGAATGCGACCGCTTCATCTTCTTCTTCACTCGCCACACCACACACCTGATCGCGTGCTTCCAGTGCGGCTTTGAATTTTTCGTTGGCATACAGGTCGAGCTTTTGTTGCTCTTCCCCTTGAATGTTGTCATTGCCTGACGCGCCAATGATATCTGCCAGTCCCGCTTTATTGATTTCGCGGTTGACGATTTTGGCGGCCAAACGAATTGAGGCTAAAAGAGAGGAAAGTTCACCGCTGGCGTGGGGGAAATCATGTTGTTTTTCAACAATAAATTCACCGAGGGTGCGCATTTTCTGCATGTTGGTTCCTTAACACTATTGGGTCGGGGGTACGCCCATTTGTTGACCTAAGGTTAGTGAAGTGCAACAAACGGGTTGAGCAAGATGATGGGATCCTCTGATGGAATCGATTGCGCTATGCACCTTGTCTGTAGTGAATTGTAAAACTTAGATCTTTTTACGGGTATTGAACTAACCGACGGAGATCTCACTTTGATTGTCGACCATTTCGAATTTACACCACGCTGAACTGCTGCACTCGCTTTTGCGTAGCGGATCGGGATAATGGAGCCATTCCAATCGCACAGTAAAAAGGCTGGGTTTTTATGCACATTCATATCTTGGGAATTTGTGGCACGTTCATGGGCGGCGTTGCGATGTTAGCGCGTCAATTGGGTCATAAAGTCACCGGCAGCGATGCCAATGTTTACCCGCCAATGAGTACCATGTTAGAGGCGCAAGGCATCGAGATCATTGAAGGTTTTGACCCAGTTCAACTTGAGCCCAAGCCTGATCTGGTGGTGATTGGCAACGCGATGAGTCGTGGTAATCCTTGCGTGGAATACGTGCTCAACCACAACCTGCGCTACACCTCAGGCCCACAGTGGCTACAAGATTTTCTACTGCATGATCGCTGGGTGATTGCGGTATCGGGAACGCATGGCAAAACCACTACTTCAAGCATGATTGCTTGGGTACTGGAGCATTGCGGCTATCAACCGGGTTTCTTAGTCGGTGGTGTGTTAGGTAATTTTGGTATTTCTGCGCGTTTAGGCGAAAGCATGTTTTTTGTGGTCGAAGCTGACGAATACGACAGTGCTTTTTTCGATAAGCGTTCTAAGTTCGTGCATTACCATCCGCGCACTTTAGTGATGAATAACCTAGAGTTCGATCATGCGGACATTTTCGATAACTTAGAGGCGATCAAGCGCCAATTTCATCATTTGGTACGTACTGTGCCGGGCAACGGTCGCATTCTTGCTCCTAAGCAAGATGAAGCTTTAGCCGATGTTTTACAGCGCGGCTGTTGGAGCGAAACCGAGTTCAGTGGTGAGCAAGGCGAGTGGCAAGCAGAAAAAATTACCGCCGATGGTTCTCAATTCCATGTTTTGCTGAAAGGCGAACGTGTAGGTCAAGTGAATTGGAGCTTGGTGGGCGATCACAACGTCAGTAATGCACTGATGGCGATTGCTGCAGCGCGTCACGTCGGGGTTGCTCCAGAGCTGGCTTGTGAAGCGCTGGGGCTGTTTGTCAACACCAAGCGCCGCTTAGAGCTGAAAGGTGAAATCAATGGGGTAACGGTGTACGACGATTTTGCCCATCACCCGACGGCGATTGAACTTACGCTCGGCGGTTTACGTAACAAGGTGGGCGATAAGAAAATCATCGCCGTACTTGAGCCGCGCTCTGCCACCATGAAGCTGGGCGTGCACAAAGAAACCTTGGCCGCTTCGTTGCACAGCGCCGATTCGGTTTACCTTTACCAGCCGTCTAACATTCCTTGGTCGGTGGAAGAGGTCGCGAAACAGTGTCAACAGCCTGCGCAAGTGAGCGCCAATATGGATGAATTTGTGGCTATGATTGCCAAAGAAGCCCAAGCGGGTGACCAGATTTTGGTGATGAGTAACGGTGGTTTTGAAGGCATTCATGGCAAGTTGCTCGCGGCACTGCAACAGAAATAATTTAAGGTGAGCATGAACAACAATCGAACCATTACACTGGCTTGGACTGGCGCTTCCGGAGCGCCATACGGGCTGCGCTTATTGCAATGCTTGTTAGCGGCGGACTATCAGGTGTACCTACTGATCTCTTCGGCGGCGCGAGTGGTGCTGGCGACTGAGCACGGCTTGAAACTGCCCGCCAACCCTGAAGCGGCGCAAGCGGCTTTGGTGGAGCATCTGGGCTGCGCCAGTGATAAGTTGGTGGTGTGCGGAAAAGAAGATTGGTTTTCGCCAGTGGCTTCCGGTTCGGCTGCCCCCAAGCAGATGGTGGTGTGTCCATGCTCGGCAGGCAGTGTAGCCGCGATTGCTCATGGCATGTCAGATAATCTGATTGAACGCGCCGCTGATGTGGTGCTGAAAGAGCGTGGACAACTGCTGTTGGTAGTACGTGAAACGCCATTCTCCACTTTGCACTTAGAAAATATGCTTAAGCTCTCGCACATGGGCGTGACTATCATGCCTGCTGCGCCGGGTTTTTATCATCAGCCACAATCGATTGACGATCTGGTCGATTTTATGGTGGCGCGCATTCTCGATCATCTTGGCATCGAACAAGCGCTCGTACCGCGTTGGGGCTATGATCAACGCGTGCGCGGCGAGTAATGACATGGCCAGTCGCGATTTTCCGCTACTGGCTAATTACAAGATTTCCCATTACAATCCAACCCACTCACGGGGGGCCACCCATTCATCCGAATGGCGCTGAGATCAAGCACTGCTTGGGACCCGCAATGACTGCGATGTTCGCGGTTGAACCTGAACCAGATAATGCTGGCGTAGGAATTGAGCTAGGTTTGCAGAATGGAATAATGGACGATTCTCTGCCTCCCTCAAGCCTGTGCCGCTCATTAAGGAGAGCGAGCCTTGAAATTTCAACTGACTGCGGTTGCGTTAGCAACCCTATGTGTTGCCTCTGCAGCGTCTGCTGCACCAACCCTCACCGTTTACACTTACGACTCTTTTGCCGCCGAATGGGGCCCCGCTCCAGCGATTGAAAAAGCGTTTGAAGCACAATGTGGCTGCGATCTGCAATTTGTCGCTTTGGATGATGGCGTGTCGATTCTTAACCGTCTGCGTTTGGAAGGCAGCAACAGCAAAGCCGATGTGGTGCTGGGGCTGGATAACAACCTTATCGAAGAAGCCAAACAGACCGGATTATTGGCAACCCACAGTGTGGATACCAGCAAGGTGACTCTGCCCAATGGCTGGAGTGACAACACGTTTGTGCCTTACGACTATGGCTATTTCGCTTTCGTCTATAACAAAGAGAAGCTGGCTAACCCGCCAACCAGCTTGAAAGAGCTGGTGGAAAAACGTGATGATCTGAAAGTGATCTACCAAGACCCGCGCACTTCAACGCCGGGACAGGGTTTACTGCTGTGGATGAAATCTGTCTATGGCGACCAAGCGCCACAAGCGTGGAAGCAGCTGGCGAGCAAAACGGTCACCGTGACCAAAGGTTGGTCAGAAGCTTACTCGATGTTTCTCGGTGGAGAGGCGGATCTGGTGCTCTCTTACACCACATCGCCGGCCTATCATTTGATTGCAGAAAATGATGCACGTTTTGCCACAGCGAATTTCAGCGAGGGGCATTACCTGCAAGTGGAAGTGGCCGCCAAAGTCAAAAGCACTAAAAATGGCGAGCTGGCGGACAAGTTCCTGCAATTTATCCTGAGTAATGAGTTCCAAAGCGTGATCCCAACGGGTAACTGGATGTATCCAGTGACGGCGGTTGAACTGCCAAAAGGGTTTGATACTTTGGCGGTACCGACACAATCTCTTTCTTTCAGCGCACAGGAAGTCGCGCAAATGCGTAAGCCATGGATTCGTGAGTGGCAGCAAGCGCTGAGCTTCTAAGGTTAAGCGTTGAATCGAACTCCTCAATTAGGCTTTTGGGTCGCGGCTGGTGTCGCGACCTTTGTCCTCGCAGCATTAGCGGCGCTGCTCTGGCAATCGCCACCGTTCAATCTGAATCTGATCTGGCAAGATGCCTATTATCGGCATGTTACCCAGTTCAGCTTTTATCAAGCCTTCTGGTCCACCGTGCTCAGTGTGGGGTTGGCAATTCCGGTTGCCCATGCCCTCAGTCAGCGCCGTTTCCCCGGTCGTGATTTACTACTGAAACTGTTCGCGATGACGCTGGTTTTGCCGGTGTTGGTGGCGATTTTTGGCTTAATCGCGATTTACGGTAATAGTGGTTTTTTGGCCAAAACGCTGCACAGTGTCGGGTTCCCGCTGCCGTTTTCGATTTATGGTTTAAACGGTATTTTACTCGCCCATGTACTGTTTAATTTGCCTTATGCCAGCCGTTTGCTGCTGCAAAGTTTAGAAGCGATCCCCAGTGAGCAGCACAAGCTGTGCGCCCATCTCGGTATGAGTCGCTGGCAAAAGTTTAAGTGGGTGGAATGGCCGCGTTTGCGTCAGCAGCTGCCGCACGTTGCGGGCTTGGTGTTTATGCTTTGCTTTACTAGCTTTGCAACCGTGATGGTGCTCGGCGGCGGGCCTAAAGCAACCACCATTGAGCTCGCGATCTACCAAGCGATCAAATTCGATTTCGATCTGCAAATTGGCGCGTTATTGGCGATTTGGCAGATGTTGCTGTGTACTTTACTGACTTTTACCTTGCAGCGTTTTTCGCATTCCCGACCCATGAACAGTGCTGCGAGCAAGGTGACTGAGCGTTGGGTACGTGATTCATGGCGCGCCAAAGTTTGGGATGCGAGCTGGATTGTCGCTGCATGTGTCTTGGTATTGCCACCATTAGTGATGGTGGTGCTGGCAGGGCTCAATTCAAAGCTAGGCAAGGTACTGACGAGCGGCGATTTTTGGTCGGCAGTCAGCCACTCTTTGCAAGTGGCGAGCTTAGCCAGCAGCTTGGCTCTGGCCAGTGGAATCGCGATGTTACTCACCAGCCGAGCCTTGCGGTTGAAAGCGGCCCATCGCCGCGCGAATGGCGTGGAGTGGATCGCGACGTTAATTCTGGTGACGCCAGGATTAGTGGTGAGTACCGGACTCTTTTTGTTGCTGCGTAATATCACCGATGTGTTTCGTTTGGCTTACTGGATTGTGGTCGCAGTCAACGCGCTAATGGCGCTGCCTTACGTCGTAAAAACCTTGAGCCAACCTATGTGGCACTTGGCACAGCAATATGAATTGCTGTGCGCCAGTTTAGGCATGTCTGGTTGGCGTCGATTTCGTTTAGTGGAGTGGCGCGCGCTGCGTAAGCCTCTCTCCCATGCGTTTGCGATCGGTTTTCTGCTCTCGATGGGGGATTTAAGCGCAATTGCCCTGTTTGGTAGCCAAGATTTTCGCACTCTGCCGCTCTATCTTTATCAACTGCTCGGCAGCTATCAGATGGATACCGCGGCGGTCGTCGCGTTGGCCATGCTGATCATGAGTGTGGGTTGGTTTTATGTGATTGAGCGGCTGTTTGCCCAGCGTCCGCTTACCAAATGCTAATGAGGAAAAGCATGTTAGCTCTAGATAAAGTGCGTTACGAATATGAGCACGAATGGTTCGAGTTTGATCTGAACGTGGCTGATGGCGACATTGTGGCGCTGATGGGACCCAGTGGCGCGGGTAAATCTACCTTGCTCAGTCTGGTGGCGGGATTTATTGAACCGGTGAGCGGCAGCATCAAGGTCAATGATCAGTCGGTACTCGGTTTAGCGCCTTATCAACGCCCTTTTTCGATGCTCTTTCAGGAGCACAACCTGTTTGCCCATCTTACCGTGCGTGAAAACATCGGCTTAGGTTTACATCCAGGCCTCAAATTGAACGCTGAGCAGAAACAGCAAGTGGTTGATGCCGCTCAGCAAGTAGGAATTGCCGACTACCTAGATCGTTTACCTGAGCAACTTTCCGGCGGGCAACGCCAGCGGGTGGCACTCGCGCGCTGTTTTGTGCAGCCGAATCCGATTTGGTTGCTTGATGAGCCATTTTCGGCGCTCGATCCTTTGCTGCGTGAAGAGATGCTCGCTTTGGTAAAACAGTTAGCCAGTGAGCGGCAGCGCACTGTTGTGATGGTGACCCACCATCTTAGTGATGCGCGTGCCATCGCCAGCCAAATCGCATTTTTGAGCCAAGGTAAAGTGAAGGTGGTGAGTGATTGTCAGGCAGTGACAGCGCAGCATCCTCATCCTGAACTGGCTCAGTTTGTGGCAGCGGCACTGAATGAGCCGAAATAACGCTGAGTGAACGGATATACATCGACCGTAAAGAAAAGGTTAGCTTGCGCTAACCTTTTTTGATGCTGTTGCTTAATACGAGATGGCTTGCGGCCTCGCGTTTTATTCCGCTGAATCCAGATCGTCTTCACTCTCTTCTTCGATCTCTTGTTTTGCCAACATCGCTTCTTTCAGCAGTTGGAAGATCTCGCGAGACGATTTTGGCGGCTTGTTGCCCGCTTTTTCTTTGCTGGCTTGACGCGCTAACAGACGCAGACGTTGACGATCCGCTTCTGGGTATTGCTCCATCGCCACTTCAATCGCGCTATCCCCTTCGGCAACGATGCGATCACGCAGTTGCTCCAGTTTGTGCAGTAATGCAGTGGTTTGCGAGTGCTTGTTACGCAGCTTATCCAGTGCCGCTTGCAGTGGCTCTGGGTCAATATGGCGCATCAGTTTGCCAATGTATTGCAGTTGGCGGCGACGAGCTTCGTTTTTAAAACGCTGTGCATCTTTAATGGCTTCGGCCAGATCTTCTGGCAGCGGAAATTTGGCTAACGCGGAAGGCTTTAGCTCCACCAGCTCTTCGCCGAGCTTTTGCAGGGCCAGCATGTCATTTTTCAATTCGGTTCTACTGACCCAAATGATCTCTTCTTCCTCTTCCCAAGGGGCTTTTTGGTTTTTACGTGCCATATTCTTCATCATGATGAGTTACTTATGTCGGCTATTTTAGCAAGAATCGTGGGGAGAAAGCGAAATTCTTGTTATCCTAATAACATCAATAACCAATGGTTGAATGAAATATGGATGTAAAAGAGCGAGTTGCGCTGCAGCGTCAAGAGCTGGAAGCTGCGGTTGCTAAGGCATTAGAGCTTGCAGCGGCGAGTTCGGATGCGGCTGAAGTGGCGATCACCAAGAGCACGGGATTAAGTGTTTCGACCCGCATGTGTGAAGTTGAAAATGTTGAATTCAACAGTGATGGTGCACTTGGAATTACCGTTTACCGCGGTCAACGTAAAGGCAGCGCTTCAACATCGGACTTGAGTGAAAAAGCGATTCGACAAACCGTATTAGCCGCGCTGGATATTGCCCAGTACACTTCGGCCGATCCTTATGCTGGCCCTGCGCCGAAAGAATTGATGGTGCAGGAGATTCCTGATCTTGACCTCTTCCATCCTGATGAGCCGAATCCCGATGTCGCGGCGCAAATTGCCATTGCGGCAGAACGTGCGGCGTTAGGTTATAGCAAGAAAATTAAGCAAAGCGATGGCGGTAGCTACGATAGCCATTACGGCGTTCGTGTTTACGGTAACAGCCACGGTTTATTGGCTAGCTATGCCTCTAGTCGCCACAGCATTAGCTGTAGTGTTATTGGTGAAGGCCGCAACGGTGAAATGGAGCGCGATTACAGCTACACCGTGGCGCGTCACCGTGACGATTTATGGACGCCAGAAAGCGTGGGTTTGCAAGCGGCGGAAAATACGGTGAGCCGTCTGGATCCGCAAAAGCTGAAAACGGGTCAGTTTCCAGTGATGTTTGCGGCAGATGTGGCGACAGGCTTAATCGGTCATCTGGTGATGGCGATCAGCGGTGGCAACTTATATCGCAAATCGAGTTTCTTACTCGATCATCTTGGCAAAACCATTCTGCCGACGTGGTTCAATATCAGTGAGCGCCCGCATGTGATGCGTGGTTTGGCTTCCAGCCCATTTGATAGTGAAGGGGTTCGTACTCAAGATTTGGAAATCATCACCGATGGTGTACTAGCGACTTACTTACTGACCAGTTACGCCGCGCGCAAAATGAACATGACGCCAACTGGTCATGCGGGTGGCATTCATAACTGGTATGTGAAATCGACTGGTCAAAACTACCAACAGATGCTCAAAGAGCTGGGTACCGGCTTACTGGTGACGGAAGTGATGGGACAAGGTGTGAATGTGGTGACGGGAGATTACTCACGTGGCGCTGCTGGTTTCTGGGTAGAAAATGGTGAAATCAAATACCCTGTTTCTGAAATCACCATTGCGGGTAACCTCAAGCAGATGTTGCAGCAGATTGTCGCGGTGGGCAGTGATATAGAAACGCGCTCCCAGATCCAAACGGGTTCTATTTTGATTGAATCAATGAAGGTCGCGGGCGAGTAAGCTCTGAACCATTGAATGAAAAAGCCGACAGAAAGTCGGCTTTTTGTCGCATCAATTTGGGAAATCGGAAACTAACTGGCCAGCAGCAAAGTGGCTAGACCGAGAAATACGGATAAACCAATCACATCCGTGACAGTGGTCAGAGCCATACCACCGGCAAGAGCGGGGTCGATGTTCATCTTTTTCAGCAAAATAGGAATGCTGACTCCAGCAATGCCGGCCACGATGAGGTTGGTCATCATCGCCGCGGAAATGATCCCGCCAAGCATCCATTCACCTTTCCACACTACGACGATGGCTCCGATGATCAATGCCCAGGTAATGCCATTCAGTAGGCCGATTGCCGCTTCTTTCATCAGAAGTTCGCGCTTGTTACTGTCACCGATGTGACCGAGTGCCAGCCCCCGAATCACCAGAGCCACGGTTTGGTTACCGGCTACGCCGCCCATGGATGGCACTATGGTCATCAGCACAGCAACCGCCGCCATTTGTTCGAGAGTCGCTTCAAACATGTTCGACACTGAAGCCGCAGCAAGGGCGGCTAGTACGTTGGCCCCAAGCCAAATACTGCGTTTGCGCGCCGATTTGACGACAGGGGCGAAAGTATCTTCATCATCATCCATACCCGCCATACTCATCATCGAGTGTTCGGCGTCTTCACGGATAATATCGACCACGTCATCGATGGTAATACGGCCAACCAGATGTTGGTTTTCATCCACCACAGGGGCAGAAACCCAGTTACGCCGTTCGAACAGATTGGCGATGTCGGAGTCTTTCATATCGACTTTGATCGCTTCGTCCGCATCGTCCATCACTTCACTGACCGGCACATCCGGTTGGGTGGTGAGCAGAGTGACAAGAGAAAGATGGCCAATCAGTTTGCTTTCATCATCAATCACATACAGCGCATCGGTGGCTTCGGGGAGTTCGCCTTTCATACGTAAATAACGCAGTACAACGTCGACGTCCACATCGGCACGGATGGTGATCACGTCGGTGTTCATCAGACCGCCGGCGGTATCTTCCGGATAGGACAGAGCGGTTTCGACCCGCATGCGATCCGCGGCATCCATTTGGGACAGAACTTCGCGTGACACATCATCCGGCAAGCTACGCAATACGTAGGCGACATCATCGATGTCCATACCTTCGGTCGCTTCGGCGAGCTTCTCCGGTGCCATTTTCGACACCAGCGCGTCCTTAACGTCTTCATTCAGCTCGTCAAGGATTTCACCGTAATCTTCTGGGTCAGTCAGTTGCCACAACACCTCACGCGCTTTACGTGGTGAGGCTTCCAGTAGATGAGCAATATCTTCTGGCTCCATGTCCTGCAGTTGGCGGCGGACATGAACAAAGCGGCCATTATCTAAGGCTTCAGTGATTTCTTGGAGGGTGAGGTGAGCTTGGTCAAATTCGATCTGCTCGGCCATGGCTTCCCCCTAGGTTGGAATTGGAATAATGGTCAGCATGGTAACTTAATTTACCCGCTTATTTAATAAGATCTTAGTAAGGAATAAGGATTTCTTTACTCTTCTTTGCCTTGATAGGGCAGGCCGATGGGGCGTCGCGATAGGTGGCTAGTGAGGAGCTTTACTCATCTTCATCAAATTTTTGTTCGATAAGCTGACAAACCGCTTGTAGAGCTTGTTCGGCTTGCGAGCCTTCGGCGGAGATCACCACGTTTTGCCCTTGTGCCGATTCCAGCATCAGTAACCCCATCACACTGTCGGCGGTTGCTTCACGGCCATCTTGACTCTGTACAGTCAATACTGCATCAAAGGATTGAGCCAGTTGCACCAGTTTAACCGCTGCGCGCGCATGCAGGCCAAGGCGGTTTTGGATCAGCACGGTTTGGCTTAGTTGCGGCATAGGGGCTCCTAGGATTGCTGTTTTTCCAATGAAGTATGGCGGAGCTGTACTTGATGACCAAGTTGCGCGAAATATTCACCCAACTGCTGCGTCAGGTAGACCGAACGGTGCTTGCCTCCGGTACAACCAATGGCGATGGTCAGGTAGCTACGATTATTTTTCTCAAGCATGGGAAGCCAGTATTCGAAGAATTTTTGGATCTGCTGTTTGAGTTCCATCACTTCGCTATGACCTTCCAAGAAAGATTTGATCGGAGCATCCAGTCCTGTCAGCGGGCGTAGGTCAGGTTCCCAATGGGGATTGGGGAGAAAGCGCACATCAAACACGTAGTCGGCATCGGTTGGTAAACCGTACTTAAAGCCAAACGACTGAAACACCATCACAAGGTCTTTGCGCTCACGGCCTTCAATGCGCATACGCACCGTTTCGCTCAGCTCATGCAGCGACTGGTTACTGCTGTCGAGCAACAAGTCTGCCTGCTCTTTGAGTGGGCCAAGCAGCTGTTTTTCTAACTCAATGGCTTGGGCAAGTGAAGGCTTGCTTTGACTGAGAGAGAGGGGATGAATGCGCCGTGTTTCACTGTAGCGTTTGAGCAAGGTCTCTTTACTGGCGTCGAGAAACAGCATGCTGACATCGTTGTTCTGCTTGAGCTGGTCGAGTACATCTTGTACCAAGCTTGGCTCTTTGGGCAGATTGCGGATATCAATGCTAACCGCCACGTTTTGTTGACTGCCTTGAACCGACTGGATAAAGGCTGTCAGCAGGCTGACGGGCAGGTTATCGACACAGTAGTAACCAAGGTCTTCGAGTACTCGAAGAGCGACGCTCTTACCGGCTCCCGATTGTCCGCTGACCACGATCAAACGCATACTGTTTGCCTGCTATTGGTTAACCATGATGTTGTACAGCTCTTGATCGCTGGCTGCGTTACGAAGCTGTTTGAGGATCTGTTTATCGTTGAGGCGTTCTGCCATGCAAGCGAGGGTTTTTAAATGCTCTTTGCATTGATCTTCAGGGACTAAAAGAGCAAATAAGAGATCGACTGGACGATTATCAATCGAATCAAATTCAATCGGCTCTTCACACTGCAATAGCACGGCGACGGCGTTTTCGCTGTCGGACATGCGTGCGTGTGGGATGGCTATCCCGTTACCAATACCGGTACTGCCCATTTTTTCGCGGCTTAACATGCACTCGAACAGTTCGGTGGCATTCTGGCCAGTATGCAGGGCAGCGATTTCGCTGATGATTTCTAGTGCTCGTTTCTTACTAGAACATTGGACTGCACTTTTGGTGCAGTCCAATGAAAGTACTTCGCTCAATTGCATGATTAATGACTACTTAGCTTTTCTTTATGCTTATTCAATTGTCGAACCAATTTATCCACCAAACTATCGATGGCGGCATACATGTTTTCATCGTCCGCGTGGGCGTGAATTTCTGCTTGGTTTACGTGGAGCGTAGCTTCGGCGATCTGGCGCAGTTTTTCAACACGTAAAATGACTTGAACGTGATTAATGTGGTCGAAAAAACGCTCAAGTTTGTCAAATTTGGAGTGAACATAGTCTTGCATTGAATCGGTAAGATCAATGTGGTGGCCTTGAATGTTGATTTGCATAGACTTTCCTTCTCTAGTTTAGGCCTATAGCAGGCGTTTGCGCTGACTTGATGGGGCGATGCCAAGTGATTCACGGTATTTGGCGATGGTTCGCCGCGCGACTTGGATGCCTTGGTCAGCGAGTAGGGTTGCGATCTTGCTGTCACTGAGTGGTTTGGCAGGATTCTCTGCCGCCACCAGTTTTTTGATCAGCGCCCTGATCGCAGTGGACGAGCACTCTCCGCCATTGTCAGTACTGACGTGGCTGGAGAAAAAGTACTTCAACTCAAAAATGCCGCGCGGGGTATGCATGTATTTCTGCGTGGTGACACGCGAAATTGTCGATTCATGCATTTCCACCGCCATCGCCACATCGTTGAGCACCATCGGCTTCATCGCCTCTTCTCCATACTCGAAGAAATCGTGTTGGTGTTCAACTATGCACTTGGCAACTTTGAGCAGTGTCTCGTTTCTACTTTCTAAACTTTTGATCAGCCATTTTGCCTCTTGCAAATTGGTACGGATGTAGTTGCTCTCCGCATTATTACCGCGCATCAGGTCGGCATACTGCTGATTGATCTTCAGTTTAGGCACACTATCTGGGTTGATGGTGACCAGCCATCGACCTTGTTCTTTATAGACTGACACGTCAGGTATGACGTATTCAGCGTGATCTTGGGCAATTCGACTGCCGGGGCGAGGATCGAGCTGTTGGATGAGTTGCAGGATCTCGCGCAAGTCCTCTTCTTTGAGCTTAGTCTCTTTCAGAATGGTTTTGTAATCGCGATTCCCTAAATCATCGATGTACTGTGAGAGCAGTAAACGCGCTTCTTCCAGCCAAGGAGTATCACAGGGATAGGTGGTGAGTTGCAGCAACAAGCAGTCTTGCAGATTAAGCGATGCCACACCAAAGGGGTCAAACTGCTGAATGCGTTTACGTACCGCTTCAATCTCATCCAACTCAATGTCATCACTGCGCAGGCTCTCTTGGATCTCCTCTAGTGAGACGGTTAAATAACCGTAATCGTCGATAGCATCGATAAGTGCGACGGCTATAGTGCGATCCACATCGCTAAAGGGAGTTAAGTCGAGTTGCCAGTGAAGATAATCTTGCAGGGTTTGGGTGGTTTCGCCTTGGTAGATAGGGGCATCATCATCGAGTGCCAGTCCTGTACTGCCAGTATTGGCGCTGTAGACTTCATCCCAAGTGGTATCCATCTCTAATTCAGCGCTGATTTCCGATTTTTCAATCAGATCCGAGCTATCCTGCGGTTCAGGTTCGTAGAGTTCTTCTGGCTCGCGCGGGCTTTCTTCCGTCATACGTACGCTATCAAGCGATGGCGCTTCGTCTTGGTTCTCTTCCACCTCTAACAAGGGGTTAGATTCCAATGCTTCCTGAATTTCTTGCTGCAGATCCAGCGTCGAAAGCTGCAACAGACGAATCGCCTGCTGGAGCTGCGGAGTCATGGCTAACTGTTGACCTAGCTTGAGCTGTAATGACGGTTTCATGCAGTAATGGATGCCTTGTTATTGTTAGTATTCATTGAACTCTACTCTGTTTTAATCATAGACGGAATTGTTCGCCGAGATAAACCTGCTTCACCTGTTCATTATTGAGAACATCTTGTGGCGTTCCTTCCGCAATCAGTCGGCCTTGGCTGACAATATACGCTTTTTCACACACATCCAGCGTTTCACGTACGTTGTGGTCGGTGATGAGGACCCCTAGACCGCGATCGCGCAGATGTTCGATGATTTTTTTGATATCGATGACCGAGATGGGGTCAACGCCAGCAAAAGGCTCATCCAGCAAGATAAATTGTGGGTTAGCCGCCAGAGCGCGGGCGATTTCCACCCGGCGTCGTTCACCGCCAGAGAGCGCCATCCCAGCACTTTTACGAATGTGCTGAATGTGGAACTCTTCGAGCAAATCTTCCAGCTTGTCCTGACGCTCTTCATGGGTCAGCTCTTCGCGGGTCTGCAGGACGGCCATGATGTTGTCTTCGACCGAGAGTTTGCGAAAGATAGACGCTTCTTGCGGCAGATAACCAATGCCCATCCGTGAGCGGCTGTGCATTGGTAGAATGCTGATGTCGTTGTCATCAATGGTAATGGTGCCTTCATCGCGCGCGACAAGGCCGACAATCATGTAAAACGAGGTGGTTTTACCCGCGCCATTAGGGCCAAGCAGGCCCACAATCTGTCCTGACTCAACTTGAAGACTGACGTCAGAAACCACTTTACGCTTTTTGTAGCTCTTGGCTAAATGCTGTGCTTTTAAGATGGCCATAGTTACTCTTGGATTGCTTGTGGTTGAAGAACGGTAGAGACGCGCCCTTTGCCATCACTATCGGCAATCAGTTTCTGCAAGCTGATTTTGTAGCGGATTTTGCTGCCGCGAATTTCGCTGTCATCTTGTGACAACATGGCTTTATTGATCATCACTAACTCATCGTCGCGAACTTTGTAGTAGAGCTCTTTGGCTTCACCATACAGGGTTTTGCCTTCATCAGTCAGTTGCGAGAAGGTTGCGACGTTGCCATAGCCTTCAATTTCTTCAATTTTGCCGTTTTCAGCATTACGGATCACGATCAACTTGTCGGCATTGATGTTGATGCTGCCTTGCTTGAGTTTGACATCGCCTAAGAAGGTGACACGATTGCTCTTCATATCCAGTTGTTGACTGTCTGAGTCGATATAAACTGGTTGTTCTCTGTCGGTAGAGAGTGCATAAGCCTGAGTCGAGGCGAGCAAACAAGCAATAAGACTAAGGTGTGAGCGTTTCATATCTACCTTGTACTTGGTTATAAAGTTCAGCCGAATGATCGGCAAAGTTGCCTTTCATCGCTTGACCGTGTGTTTCAAATTGTGGGCCGCGCAGTTCGACGGGCTTATCGGCCCAGAAGTCACGACTTTTGAGTTGGATACTCATCTCGCTGGTGGTGAGAGTATCAAAGCCGGAGTCTGGAAGTAGATTTTTAGCCAAAACGTCGTCATATAAGGTCAGCACCTGATCTTTGCTCAGAATGCCTCTGCGTGCAGTGATTTCCCACTCTTGTAATGTACCTTCCCGATACACTTTGAGTATCGGAGCTTTAAACAGGGTATTGCCGCTTTTCGCATAGTGATCCAGATGAATCGAAGTGATCACGTAGTTGCGGATACCTTGTTCGTCATACGAAATATTTTCTAAGTTCTCGCCACTGAACATAGGCAACTCCAAATTCGGAGCCACCTGAATCTTACTGTCTTGCTCTTGTCCCAATAAGTAATAGAGTGACCAAGAAGCAATAAACAACAGCAGAACGTAAACAATGCGCGACAAACTCATAGGCTCAGGCCTTTATGAACATCCAGTTCGTTACGCGCTTGCAAAATCAAATCGCACACTTCGCGCACGGCGCCGTGACCGCCTTTGATATGCGTAACGTAATTGGCACGTTGCGCCAGCAGTGGATGACCGTCGGCCACACACACACGCAGTGCCACCTTTTCCATAACAGGCCAATCGATGAGGTCATCACCAATGTAGCCGGTCTGCTCAGGAGCGATCGCCAGTTTCTGACAAATATCATAATAAGCCTGCACTTTATCATCCTGACCTTGATAGATCAGTGAAATGCCTAGCGCTTTCATGCGATTTTCAACAATTTGTGAGCGGCGGCCAGTAATGATCGCGATTTCAATCCCCGCATTCATTAACGCTTTCACACCATAACCATCACGAGTGTGGAAGGTTTTTAACTCTTCGCCTTGGTTACCCATATAAATTAAGCCGTCAGAAAACACACCGTCGACATCGCAAATCAGCAGTTTGATCTGTTTGGCAATCTCCAGCAGTGAAGGTTCCACTTCTCCATACAAGGTTGAGACGGTTGAACTCATTACATCACTCCGGCTTTGAGTAGATCGTGCATGTTCAGTGCACCGACCAATTTATTATTTTCAACGAGCATCAGGCCATTAATGCGTTTGGCCTGCATTAAATTCAATCCTTCCACGGCCAGCAAATTGGGCTGAGCAACGGTTGGTTGGCGCGTCATCACATCGGCAATCACAGTGCTGTGAATATCGATGCGTTTATCAAGAATGCGCCGTAAATCACCGTCAGTAAAAATACCGAGTAGTGTGTCTTGTTCATCGACAATGGCTGTCATGCCAAGCCCTTTTTGACTGATTTCGAGCAAAGCATCTCGGATCAAGGCTTGTGGTGCCACTTTAGGCAGTGCGTCACCACTGTGCATGATGTCATTGAGTTTGAGCAAGAGTTTACGCCCAAGTGCGCCACCTGGGTGAGACAAAGCAAAATCTTCTGCGGTGAAACCGCGTGCCTGCATCAGAGCCACCGCCAACGCATCGCCCATTACGAGAGTGGCGGTGGTGCTTGAGGTTGGCGCAAGCTCTAACGGGCAAGCTTCACGCGGTACGGTGATTTGCAGATGGATATCGGCCAATTTCGCCATATTGGAGTTGGGGTTGCCTGTCATGCTGATCACGCGAATACTCAAGCGCTTGAGCACGGGAAGCAGGGCGAGGATTTCTGATGATTCTCCGGAATTAGAGATGGCGAGTACGATATCGCCACGTTCAATCATTCCGAGATCCCCATGTGAAGCTTCACCCGGATGTACAAAAAAGGCAGACGTTCCTGTACTGGCTAAGGTGGCGGCAATTTTCTTACCAATATGGCCTGATTTGCCCATCCCCATCACCACGACTTTGCCCGTTTGATTGGCCAAAATCATCGCACAAGCACGCGCAAAATCGTCATTGATATACTGCTCTAGCTGTTGCAATGCATGGATTTCGGTTGCTAGCACTTGTTTAGCGACCGTTTGGTAATCAAATGAATGGGGCATCCTCATCTTCCTCTTTAGTACACGGCGATATTCATGAACGGAGATATTTTCTCACTTAGATGTTCATTAATAGGTAAGTAATGTAACCGATGAAAGAGCACAGTAGGAGTGCGCCTTCTAAGCGAGTGATTTGACGTTTTTTGCCCAAAGCGACCCCAACCAACAGCAAAGAGACACCGAGCATCACCCAAAAGTCACGGCTCATGGCTTCAGGGCTAAGCAGAGAAGGGTTAAGTAAACCCGGTAAGCCCATCACCGCTAAAATGTTGAAAACGTTTGAGCCGATAATGTTACCGACCGCCATATCATCTTCGCCTTTAAGCGCGCCCGCCAATGAGGCAGCCAGCTCAGGTAAGCTGGTGCCCACCGCAATAATGGTTAAGCCGATCACCAGATCGCTCATCCCGAAATACTTGGCAATCACCACCGCGTTATCGACCAGCATGCCTGCGCCAATAGGTAGCAGAATGAGGCCGACTACGACCCAAAATGCTGCTTTGGGGTTACTGACTCCAACCGGAATCTCCGATTCTTGTTCATCCAGCAAAGCATCGCCGTTTTGTTTCTCTTTGCGGCTCACTTGCAGCATGACCAAAATAAAGGCGGCAAACAGGGCGATCAGTAAGATGCCTTCATAGAAACCAAGGTGATTGTCCCACAAAATTGCACCGGCAATTAGGGTCACACCAATCATCATCGGCAGTTCTCGACGTAATACCGCAGAGCCCACTGAGAGCGGTTTAACGATCGCGGTGATACCTAAAATCAACGCGATATTGGCAATGTTTGAACCGAGGACGTTACCCACAGCAGTATCGGTTTTCCCCTCTAGGGCTGCGGTGGCGGAAACCATCATCTCGGGTGCTGAGGAGCCCATCGCGAGGATAGTCATACCGATCACTAAAGGAGAGATGCCAATATTGCGAGCTAATGCCGCAGATCCGAACACCAATTTGTCCGCGCCCCAAACTAGGATTGCGAGACCGATAAACAGAAAGACCACCGCTTCAATAAGCATGTTGATTCCCACGTAATAAATGAAAATAAAGGCCAAAGGCTTGGATGCACCATGACTATACCCTTCCTACTTGAAGCTGCAGCGGTGTTGGCTACGTTCGTTCACTCCAATCACAGAGTCTATCTATGCTCATGGGGACTCACTCACTTGCCGCCTACCTGCAACTCCAAGTTGTTTGGGTATAAGAGTCTCGACTCTTAGAGCAAGGCAAACACCTCCATCAATGGACGAATTCACGCAAGGTCAGGCATCTTCAGCCATTTAGGCAGAGAATTGGCCGCCAATTTTGACGTGTTGGGTATTAAAAGGGAAGTCGAAGTTCCAATTAATTATCCTTATCCCCTTGCGATTTTGCCTGTTTGTCACAGTAAACGTCAGCCTTTAAAGCTTGTTCCTAGGTTGTCGTCGGCATGCTATCGACTATGCTGGATGAAGACTTTTATCGGGTTTTTAGACGCAAAATGAGTTGAACGACTTTGACAATTCTTGGTCAAGAACCCAAGCATGGATTGATGCGTGCTTTTAATTGCACCATATTGTGCATTATCATGCGCATTCTTTCAGGATGTCGACCTAACAGTGAAGTGCCCATATGTCTCAATCTGACTTAGTCACCATCAAAAATTTGCGTTTTTCGCGCTCGCAGCGCGTCATTTTTGATGACATAGATCTGCATGTCCCCAAAGGTAAAGTGACAGCAATTATGGGGCCTTCGGGAATCGGTAAAACCACACTGCTGCGTTTGATCGGCGGTCAACTCCTGCCAGAACAGGGAGAGATCTGGTTCGATGGTGAAAATATTCCCACCCTCAGTCGCCGCAAACTGTATCGTGCTCGTAAGAAGATGAGCATGCTGTTCCAATCAGGCGCGCTGTTTACCGATCTTAATGTGTTTGACAATGTGGCTTACCCATTGCGCGAGCATACCGAACTTGATGAAGCCATGATTAAAACCTTGGTGCTGCTGAAATTAGAGGCGGTTGGACTGCGTGGTGCTGCGTATTTAATGCCTAGTGAGCTTTCAGGCGGTATGGCGCGCCGCGCCGCACTGGCAAGGGCTATTGCACTCGATCCTGAGCTCATCATGTATGATGAGCCGTTTGTCGGACAAGATCCGATCACCATGGGTGTACTGGTTGAACTGATCCGTAACCTTAATCGAGCCTTGGGTGTCACCTCTGTGGTGGTATCGCACGATGTACCGGAAGTGATGAGCATTGCGGATTGGGTTTATCTGTTGGCCGATGGTAAGGTGATTGCGCAAGGTTCACCTCAAGCATTGCGCGACAACCCTGATCCGCGTGTACAACAATTTTTATGCGGCGATGCAGATGGCCCTGTGCCATTTCGTTTTCCTGCGCAGCCGATAGAACAGGAGCTGTTTAGTGCTAAATGATGTGATGCGATGGGTCAGCTCTGTTGGGCAACGCACGCTGGCGGTCAGTGAAACTTTTGGCCGCGCAAGCTTAATGCTGTTTGGTGCGCTGGTAGGGCGTCCGCAGCCGATTCGCCATTTTCCGCTCCTCGTTCGCCAGTTATACAGCATTGGTGTGCAGTCACTGGCGATCATTATCGTCTCTGGGCTCTTTATTGGCATGGTGCTCAGCTTACAAGGCTATGTGATTTTGGTCGATTACGGCGCAGAAACCAGCCTAGGCCAGATGGTGGCGTTATCATTGCTGCGTGAATTAGGCCCAGTGGTCACGGCACTGCTGTTTGCTGGACGAGCGGGCTCTGCCTTAACCGCCGAAATTGGCTTGATGAAAGCCACCGAGCAGCTGTCTAGCCTTGAAATGATGGCGGTCGATCCACTGAAACGCGTTATTGCGCCACGCTTTTGGGCGGGAGTCATCTCCATGCCGCTGCTGGCGATGATTTTCATGGCGGTCGGCATTTGGGGCGGCCAATTGGTTGGAGTGGATTGGAAAGGCATTGATCACGGCAGTTTCTGGTCAGCCATGCAAGCTTCGGTTGAATTGGGCCAGGATATCGGTAACAGCACCATCAAATGTGTGGTGTTTGCGTTTACCGTGACTTGGATTGCTCTGTTTAACGGTTATGACGCGATCCCGACTTCAGAAGGGATCAGCCGAGCGACCACTCGCACCGTAGTGCACTCATCACTGGCCGTACTTGGGCTGGATTTTGTTCTAACCGCATTGATGTTTGGGAACTGATCATGCAACAAACACGAAAAATTGAATTTTGGGTTGGCAGCTTTGTCATCGCGGGAATTTGCGCGATTTTAGTGATGATTTTTCAGGTCGCTGACGTCAAAGGCCTTGGCTCCAGCAATACTTATCGCCTGACCGCGGAGTTTGACAATATTGGTAGCTTGAAAGTGCGCTCTCCAGTCAAAGTGGGAGGCGTGGTGGTTGGACGCGTTGAGTCGATCGCGCTGAACCCGAAAAATCTATTACCGACAGTTACCTTGGCGATCGACAGCCAGTTTAACCAGTTTCCTGAAAACTCAAGTTTGCAGATCCTGACGTCAGGCTTGATTGGGGAACAATATTTGAGTTTAGTGCCCGGATTTGTGTTTGAAGATGAAGCCATGCTGAAAGAGGGCGATCGCATTGAAGACACCAAATCCGCATTAGTATTGGAAGATTTGATTGGCCAAGTGCTGTATAGCGTGGGTGGCGGATCAGACAAAGAGAAAAAGGAATAAGTGATGTGGAAAAAAGCGCTACTCCTCGCGAGTACCCTGTTAATGCCTTGGCTTGCGACAGCGGCCACCATTGATACCAGCAACCCTTATCAAATGATGAAAGCGGTGGCTGAGAAGTCTTTTGATCGTCTGAAAAACGAACAACCCAAAGTGCATCAAGATCCGCAGTATCTCAAAGTGATTGTGGAAGAAGAGTTGATGCCATACGTGAATGAACAATACGCGGCGCTTAAACTGCTGGGACCCAATCTTAAAGGGGCCAAACGTGAAGATGTGGCGGAGTTCGTTAAAGCGTTTCGCGCTTATTTGGTGACGAATTACGCGCAAGTGCTTACCCAATACACCAATCAAACCATTGAGTTTGGGCCAGAAATGCCATTGGAAGAGGATCGCCGCATCACTACAGTGAAAGTGGAAATCCTTGATGCGCCGCGTCCGAATATCAAACTGGAATTTAAACTGCGCCAAGAGAAATCGGGTGAGTGGAAAGCGTTTGATATGATTGCTGAAGGCATCAGCTTACTGTCCAGCAAACAATCGGAATGGAGCGGCAAAATTCGTCAAGAAGGTATTCTGGCTGTAGCGAAAGAGTTGGAACAGTTAGCGAATCAACCGATCCGTTTTGAGAGCCAAAAGCAATGAGTCATCCACAATGGTCTGCCGAGAATGAACACCAGTTCAGTTTAATTGGCGAACTGGATCGAGAAACGGTACCCAAATTGTGGATCTTTCTCAAAAATTGGCAGCCGCAAGTGAAGCAAATCGAGCTTTCTTTGCAACAAGTTGTCAGAATTGACTCTGCGGGAATGGTGCTGTTAATTCACTTAATAGAGCATGCAAAAGTGAGAAACTGTCATATAATGCTCAGCTTCGTGCCAGAACAACTGCGCACACTGTTTCAGTTGAGCAATATTGAACATCTGATGTCTCAACACATAGCCAAACCAGCAGAGGTGAATTGTGGATAGCGCACAAGTCCAACAAATTTTACAACAAGCTCTTAATCTCGAAGAAATTCATGTCAAAGGAGAGGGCAGCCACTACGAAGTGATCGCTGTCGATGCTTGTTTTGCCGATATGAGCCGCGTGAAGAAACAGCAGATGATTTATGCCCCTTTAATGGGTTACATCCAACGTAATGATATTCACGCGGTCACAATGAAGACGTTTACCCCACAAGAGTGGGCACGCAATAAGAAGTTGATGTCCCTTTAAGGTTTTTATGGAAAAGTTTCGAGTTATTGGGTCCACGCAGCCACTCCAAGGCGAAGTGACCATTTCAGGCGCAAAGAATGCCGCCCTACCGATTTTATTTGCTTCAATTTTGGCGGAAGAGCCAGTTGAAGTGGCCAATGTGCCTCACCTACGTGACATCGATACCACTATGGAACTGCTTGAGCGTTTAGGCGCGAAAGTTGAGCGTAATGGCTCTGTGCATGTGGACGCCGGTCCAATCAACCAATATTGCGCACCTTATGATTTGGTAAAAACCATGCGTGCCTCGATTTGGGCCTTAGGTCCATTGGTGGCGCGTTTTGGTCAAGGTCAAGTTTCTCTGCCGGGGGGCTGTGCAATTGGTGCCCGCCCTGTGGATCTGCATATCCATGGTTTGGAGCAGCTTGGCGCAACCATTACCTTGGAAGATGGCTATGTAAAAGCCCACGTTGATGGCCGTTTGCAAGGCGCGCATATTGTGATGGATAAAGTGAGCGTGGGTGCCACGATCACCATCATGTGTGCCGCAACCTTAGCAGAAGGCACTACCGTACTGGATAACGCGGCGCGTGAACCAGAGATTGTGGATACGGCTATGTTCCTCAATAAACTGGGTGCGAAAATCTCTGGTGCCGGCACGGACAGCATTACCATTGAGGGCGTAGAACGTCTTGGCGGTGGTAAGCATGCTGTGGTTCCCGATCGTATCGAAACCGGCACCTTCTTGGTCGCCGCTGCCGTATCGCGTGGCAAAATTGTTTGCCGTAACACTCATGCACATCTATTGGAAGCGGTCTTAGCTAAGCTTGAAGAAGCGGGGGCTGAGATTGAGTGTGGCGAAGATTGGATCAGTTTGGATATGACAGGGCGTGAGCTCAAAGCGGTTACGGTACGTACTGCGCCGCACCCAGGTTTTCCAACCGACATGCAAGCGCAGTTCACACTGCTGAACATGATGGCGAAAGGCGGTGGCGTGATCACTGAAACCATTTTCGAAAACCGTTTTATGCATGTACCTGAGTTAAAGCGCATGGGTGCCAAAGCGGAAATCGAAGGCAATACTGTGATTTGCGGTGATGTCGATCGTTTAAGTGGCGCGCAAGTGATGGCGACCGATCTGCGTGCTTCTGCAAGTCTGGTCATTGCGGGTTGTATCGCCAAAGGCGAAACCATTGTCGATCGTATCTATCACATTGATCGTGGTTACGAGCGAATTGAGGACAAACTCTCAGCGCTTGGTGCCAATATTGAGCGTTTCCGCGACTAGCGTTAAACTCCTCATTCATGAATGGGCCGAAATCCAAGGGTTTCGGCCTTTTTCTTCCAGTGCCTTCGGAGAAGTTGCATGATTGCGTTATTGCGAATCTTGGCAGTGGCAGTGTTCGCTGTCTATATGTTTGTGTTTGGCTGCGGTTACTGTTTGTTCAGTCCACGTAACCCTAAGCATGTTTATACCTTTGGTAAGCAGTTTGCGGCGATGTCGAAAGTGTTCGGCATTAAGCTTGAATACCGGGCTCCGGCCGATGTCGATCAGCGTGGTCAGCACATTTATATTGCTAACCACCAGAATAACTGGGATCTGTTTACCGTTTCCAAGGCGGTAACGCCCAAAGTGGTCACCGTCGGTAAGAAAAGTCTCGCGTGGATGCCACTGTTTGGTCAGCTTTATTGGTTGACGGGCAATATCCTGATTGATCGCGCCAACAAAGCCAAAGCCAAAGGCACCATTGATCAAGTGGTTGATTCGATGAAACAGAGCGATGTTTCGGTGTGGATGTTTCCGGAAGGTACGCGTTCGCGTGGTCGCGGTTTATTGCCGTTTAAAGCGGGCGCTTTCCATGCGGCAATTGGTGCGGGTGTGCCGATTATTCCTATCGTGTGTAGCTCGACCGATAAGCTTAAATTCAACCGTTGGAACAACGGCCATGTGATTGTCGAAGTGTTGCCTCCCATCAGCACCGAAGGCTACAGCAAAGAGAATATCCGCGAGCTGTCACAGCACTGTTATGATCTGATGAAAGCCAAACTGGCACAGTTGGATGCCGAAGTGGCTGAGCTGAACCGTAAAGCCTAGCCGCAGTTTTGATCAAAACGAATAAAAAGAAAGGGTTGCCACTGGCAACCCTTTTGGTATTTGAGATCCAATCAAATGGATTACTTGCGTACTGCGATCGCTTCGATTTCGATGCCCACATCTTTTGGCAGACGTGCCACTTCAACACAAGAACGCGCTGGGTAGTGCGCCACTTTATGCTCATCAAAGAATGCGCCGTACACTTGGTTTACTGTGCCGAAGTCGTTGAGATCTTTGACGAATACGGTCATTTTCACAATGTCACCGACGGTTAGGCCTGAGGCTTCAACCACGGCTTTCACGTTATCCAGTGATTGGCGAGCTTGCGCAGCGATATCCGCAGGAATTTCACCTGTGGCTGGATTCACTGGGATTTGACCAGACGTCAGTACCATGTTGCCAAGATCAACACCTTGAATGTATGGGCCAATGGCAGCCGGAGCCGCGTCAGTATGCAGAACTTTTGTCATCTTTCTTATCCGTTAGTGGTTCGAAAATCGCTGTTCAGTTTGCCTGTAAAGCTTTGGTAGGTAAAGCGCCGAGCTCTCATTTATCCCTATCTTGCTGACAGCGGTTAAGCTTCGATTTCCGTGACCACATCGCGCGCAAACACTTTTTCGCAGTATTTGCATTTTAGGCGGATGTCGTTGTTCTTCTCAGAAAGCTTAAAGCTGCTTTCCACAGGCTCATTGTGTGAAATGCAATTGCTGTTTGGGCAGGCAAACACATTGTTGATGCGCTCTGGCAGTTGCAGCGCCAACTTCTTCACCACTTCGTAGTTTTCAATTTGGTTTACAGTTGCGTGTGGCGCGTACAGCGCGAGTTTGTTGGCTTGCGCTTCACTGATGAACACATTTTCAATCTTGAGCAGATCTTTGCTGCCGAGGGCAGAAGACGGCAGATTAAGGCCGATGGTGACACGCTGCGCGGAGTTGTGCATATCAAACAGCTTCAGCACTTTAATCCCCACTTTGGCGGGAATGTGGTCAATGACCGTGCCGTTTTTGATCGCTTCAACTTGTAATTTCGTCTCTTTGCTCATGATTGCTCTCCTTACAGCGATTCGTTCAAAACTAGAGCCAGCAAGGCTTCACGGGCATAAACTCCGTTTTCAACTTGCTCGAAATAGTAAGCGTGTGGGGTTTTATCGACATCAGTGGTGATCTCATCCACCCGTGGCAGTGGGTGCAGCACTTTCAGATTGCTGCGCGCATCGCTCAGGTGAGCGGCCGTCAAGATATAGGCCGATTTGATATGTGCGTATTCCGACTCATCAAAACGTTCTTTCTGTACACGCGTCATGTACAGAATATCCAGCTCTGGGATCACGCTTTCCATATCGCTGAACACTTGGTATTTCACACCTGCTTCATCCAGCTCTTCACAGATGTAGTCTGGCATCGCTAGGGCTTCCGGTGCCACAAAGTAGAAGCGGTTGTTATCAAATTTAGCCAGAGCTTGTGCCAGCGAATGCACGGTGCGACCATATTTTAAATCACCGACGAACGCGACATCGAGGTTATCGAGACGGCCTTGGGTTTCGAAAATGGAGTAGAGATCGAGCAGGGTTTGCGATGGGTGTTGGTTTGAACCATCACCGGCGTTAATCACTGGGACGCCGTTAGAAAATTCAGACGCTAAACGCGCGGCACCTTCTTGCGGATGACGCATCACAAAAGCATCAACATAAGAGGAGATGACGCGTACTGAATCGGCTAGGGTTTCGCCTTTCTTCGCTAGTGACGTGTTGCCGCCGTTATCAAAGCCAATCACGCTGCCACCGATACGTTGGATTGCTGTCTCGAATGAGAGGCGAGTACGGGTGGAAGGTTCAAAGAAACAGCTGGCCACGACCTTGTGCTTGATCAGCTCTGGATTCGGTTGTGCCTTCAGTTGGCCTGCGGTTTTCACAATCAACTCCAACTCCGCGCGTGAGAGTTCAGCAATGGAGATGATGTGCTTTTGGTAAAGCGAATTCGCCATGATCGTCTTCCCTATATTTTCTAACAGCCATAAAAAAGCCCCCCATAAGGGAGGCTTTAACAAATCGATGAGGGGAAAAACAGTGAGGCCAGTAAGCCAATTTGCTTACTACGATGGACACTGCTTTGAGCTGCACGCTGTGCAAATTTCATTGGCTACCCCTCAGACAAACGGTCGGCATTATACGCCGAAAGGCTGTGAGCGCAAGCGATTACATCACAGAGTCAGGGATATTAAATCAGTGGCATTCTATTGACCTAAAGTGGCGACCATCACCGCCTTGATAGTGTGTAGTCGATTCTCCGCTTCATCAAACACAATCGAGTATTCTGACTCAAACACCTCTTCGGTGACTTCCAATCCTTGCATGCCGTATTTGGCCGCAATCTCTTGGCCTACTTTGGTTTGGTCATCATGGAATGCCGGTAAGCAGTGCATGAATTTGACCTGTGGATTACCTGTTGCTTTGATGACATCCATGTTGACTTGATATGGCTTCATTAACGCCACCCGCTCATCCCAAGCATCCGCGGCTTCACCCATCGAAACCCATACATCGGTATAAAGGAAATCACAGCCTTTTACGCCTTCTTGAACCTCTTCGGTCAAGGTGATTTTGGCCCCAGTTTGCTTGGCAATCTCTTGGCAGGTTGCCACTAAGGCATCATTTGGCCAGTACGCTTTCGGCGCGACTAAACGAATATCCATGCCCATTTTGGCTGCGCCCACCATCAGGGAGTTGCCCATGTTGTTGCGTGCATCGCCAAGGTAAGCAAACTTCATTTCATGCAATTGTTTACTGCGTCCGTACTCTTGCATAGTCAGAAGATCGGCCAAGATCTGCGTGGGGTGAAACTCATCCGTTAAGCCATTCCACACTGGCACCCCCGCGTATTGTCCGAGCACCTCAACAATCTCTTGGCCGAAGCCACGGTATTGAATGCCATCGTACATGCGGCCTAGAACACGCGCGGTATCTTTCATCGACTCTTTATGGCCAATTTGCGAGCCAGAAGGGCCGATGTAAGAAACTTGTGCACCTTGATCAAACGCCGCCACTTCAAAGGCACAGCGAGTACGGGTCGATGACTTTTCAAAGATCAACGCAATGTTTTTGCCTTGCAGGGTTTTCTGCTCGGTGCCTGCGTATTTGGCGCGTTTTAGCTCGGCAGACAGATCCAGCAGGAAGTGGATCTCTTTTGGGGTGAAGTCGAGCAGTTTTAAAAAGTTGCGGTTACGTAAATTGAAAGCCATTTCCCTATCCTCGTTTGGCGATTCCAGTTGCGGTTAGTAAAGCATGAAAATGCTATAAAAGTGAATAAATATTTTAAATTAAATAAAGAAAAGGTAAGGGAGGATAGATTTTGTGAGGCAAGATGCACATAACATCTCGCCAAAAGTGATTATAAATTCTCTTCGGCGAATTCAGCCAAGCGGCTGCGTACTACGCCATTGAGGTGGATATTGGCGCTGCCTTCAAAGTTTTTGAAGCGCTCAACCATGTAGGTAAGGCCTGAGGTGACAGGGGTTAAATAGTGGGAGTCAATCTGCGCTAAGTTACCTGAGCAGACAATCTTGGTGCCTTCACCACAGCGAGTGATGATGGTTTTGATCTGCGAGGCGGTGAGGTTTTGACACTCATCGAGCAGCACGAAGGCGTTTTGGATTGAACGACCACGCATAAAGTTGATCGATTTAAACTGAATGTTGGCTTTATCGCAGATGTATTTGAGCGAGCCATCGGTACAGTGATCATTTTTATGCAGCGCTTCTAAGGTATCGGTGACGGAAGCGAGCCACGGCATCATCTTTTCCTCTTCCGTGCCGGGCAGGAAACCAATCGATTCGCCGATATCAGGGGTGTTGCGCGTGACGATGATTTTATCGAACATTTTGCGCTCGACGGTTTGCTCCAGCGCTGCCGCCATCGCCAGTAAGGTTTTACCACTGCCCGCCGCACCGGTCAGGATCACCAGATCGATATCCGGATCGAGCAATGCGTCCAGCGCCATCCCTTGGTAAATATTTTTGGGGGTGATGCCCCAGGCTTTGCGATGCATCATGCGTTCACGGCTCAGATCGCGCAGCGTCAATTTATCGCCATCAATGCTTTCAACGCGGGCGGCAAAGTCGCTGTCTTCATCAATCACATATTGGTTGAGGAAGGTTGGATCGAATGGTGCACGATCCAGCTTATGGAAGGTTTTGCCACCGAGCGTGTAGCTCGCGACATCTTCCACGCTGTCCCAAAAACTACCGGGACGAGTTTGAAAGCCCTTGGTCAGATATTGAATATCATCAATCAGTTGGTCGGTGCGGTAGTCTTCCACATACAACACGCCTGCACCTTTGGCGCGCAAACGCATGTTGATGTCTTTAGTCACCAGCACCACGGCGCGTGGTGTACGCTGAGCTTGCAGGTAAAGCACGGCATTGAGGATCCGGTTATCGCCCTCTTTATCGGTAAAGGCTTTGACGGTTTCATCCAGTTCATAATCGGCGAGGATCGAGATGGTTCCTGTTGCGCCCTCTTGCTTAGAAAGCGGGATCCCTTCGGTGATTTCTTCGGGAGTGGCATCGTGGAATAAGTGTTCCAAAGCCCGAATCGCTACGCGTGCATCGCGCGCCACATCGCGTTTGCTGTCTTTGATTCGGTCAAGTTCTTCAAGAACGGTCATTGGGATGACCACGTCGTGCTCTTTAAAAGAGTAAATCGCGAGAGGTTCGTGGAGTAGGATATTGGTATCCAGTACAAACAGTTTCCGATCGGTATCGCCCATAAGCGGCTCCTTGCTACATGTAGCATGCTTTATCGTGGATGTTCACAAGCGGCCTGTAGGATCGTACGTTCAGGTGAGCGTTACGATCATTGTCGACTTGCTGCAAACCCGTGTTGATACTCTCTGTTTGAACTTGCAGGCTTTGTGCCAATCTTTTTTTGACACTAACACCGCGCCTTCAACCTGAGTATAGCAATCATCTTGTTAACAAATGCCACTCATTTTTGACAATTTGATGTCACCCAAAAGCTGTAGAAAAAAAAGCGCGTAACGGCGGGGAATGGGCGTGACCTGTATCACGCCATCAAGTAAGATTAGCGGCCTTTTTCTACACTCAAAGCGGTCAGCATCCATAATAAAAAGCTGGCTGAAGTGAAGTGTAAAAATTCTCTGCAACGCTATTTGATGAGGTAGTCCATTCATGTCATTTGCTTTAGGGCAACGCTGGATAAGCGATACGGAAAGTGATCTCGGGTTAGGTACTGTGGTGGCGCTTGATGCGCGTACAGTGACCTTGATGTTTGCAGCATCGGAAGAAAATCGTGTGTATGCACGTTCAGATGCGCCGGTCACCCGTGTGATCTTCAATGTCGGCGATGTGGTGGATAGTCAGCAAGGCTGGTCGTTACAAGTTGAACAAGTGGTGGAAGACCAAGGCGTCTACACCTATCTAGGTACGCGAGTGGATACCGAAGAAAGCGGTGTCGCGCTGCGTGAAATTTTCCTCAGTAACCAAATTCGTTTTAATAAACCGCAGGATAAGTTGTTTGCCGGTCAAATCGATCGCATGGACAACTTTGTGCTGCGTTATCGCGCTCTTACCAATCAATATCAACAGCACAAAAGCCCAATGCGTGGCTTGTGTGGTATGCGCGCTGGGCTGATCCCGCATCAGCTGTACATCGCCCATGAAGTCGGTCGCCGCCATGCGCCACGCGTATTGTTAGCCGATGAAGTCGGTTTGGGTAAAACCATCGAAGCGGGCATGATCATCCATCAGCAAGTGCTGACCGGGCGTGCCGAGCGCATCCTAATTGTGGTACCTGAAACGCTGCAACACCAATGGTTGGTGGAGATGATGCGCCGTTTCAACCTGCACTTTTCGATTTTTGATGAAGAGCGCTGTGTGGAAGCCTTTAGCGAGGCCGATAACCCATTTGAAACTCAGCAGTATGTGCTGTGTTCACTCGATTTCTTGCGTAAAAGCCGCCAGCGTTTTGAACAAGCGTTGGAAGCGGAATGGGATTTGTTGGTCGTCGATGAAGCTCACCATCTTGAGTGGCACCCAGAGAAGCCAAGCCGCGAATATCAAGTGATTGAAGCTTTGGCCGAACAGACTCCTGGCGTATTGCTATTGACGGCAACGCCTGAGCAGTTAGGTCGTGAAAGCCACTTTGCTCGTCTGCGCTTGCTGGATGCAGATCGTTTCTACGATTACGAAGCTTTTGTTAAAGAAGAAGAGCAGTACGCACCGGTTGCGGATGCGGTTACTGCGCTGTTCAGCGGTGAGAAGCTGAGTGATGAAGCGAAAAATAAAATCACTGAGCTTCTGTCTGAGCAGGATGTCGAGCCGCTATTTAAAGCGTTGGAAAGCCACGCCAGCGAGGACGAAATTGCTTTGGCTCGCCAAGAGCTGATTGACAATCTGATGGATCGCCACGGTACTGGTCGCGTGCTGTTCCGTAACACGCGTGCCGCTATCAAAGGCTTCCCTGTGCGTAATGTGCATTTGCTGCCATTGGAGATTCCTTCTCAATACACCACGTCAATGCGTGTTGCGGGCATGCTCGGCGGTAAACTGACGCCAGAAGCGCGCGCGATGAAAATGCTCTACCCAGAAGAGATTTTCCAAGAGTTTGAAGGCGAGGAGTCAAGCTGGTGGCAATTTGACTCACGCGTCAACTGGCTGCTCGAAAAAGTCAAAGCCAAACGCAGCGAGAAGATCCTCGTCATCGCTTCACGTGCCAGTACCGCATTGCAGCTAGAGCAGGCACTGCGTGAGCGTGAAGGCATTCGTGCAACGGTATTCCATGAAGGCATGTCGATCATTGAACGCGATAAAGCCGCGGCTTATTTTGCCCAAGAAGAGGGCGGCGCGCAGGTGCTGATCTGTAGTGAAATTGGCTCGGAAGGTCGTAATTTCCAGTTTGCTAACCAGTTGGTGATGTTCGATCTGCCGTTCAACCCAGACTTGCTAGAGCAGCGTATCGGACGTTTGGACCGTATCGGCCAAAAACGTGATATCGATGTGTACGTGCCATATCTGACCGAAACGTCACAAGCGATTTTGGCGCGTTGGTTTCAAGAAGGTTTGAATGCCTTTGCGGAAACCTGCCCAACCGGTCGTGCGGTGTATGATGCCTTCGCTGAGCGTTTGATCCCCATTCTGGCCGCCGGTGGCGGTGAAGAGTTGGAAGTGATCATCGAAGAGTCAGCCAAGCTCAACAAAACACTGAAATCACAGCTGGAAGTGGGGCGTGATCGCTTGCTGGAAATGCATTCTAACGGTGGCGAAAAAGCGCAGCAGATTGCTGAGCAGATCGCGAAAACCGATGGCGATACCAATCTGGTGACGTTTGCTTTGAGCCTGTTTGATGCGATTGGTCTGCATCAGGAAGATCGTGGCGAGAATGCGTTGGTGGTCACTCCTGCTGAACACATGATGGTGCCAAGCTATCCGGGCCTCCCTTATGAAGGCGCCACCATTACTTTTGATCGTGACACCGCACTGTCGCGTGAAGATATGCACTTCATCAGTTGGGAACACCCCATGGTGCAAGGTGGCATTGATTTGCTGATGAGTGAAGGGGTGGGCACTTGCGCGGTGTCGCTGTTGAAAAACAAAGCACTGCCAGTGGGTACCATCTTGCTGGAGCTGGTGTATGTGGTGGATGCCCAAGCGCCGAAACGCAGTGGCATCAGCCGCTTCTTGCCAGTCTCGCCAATCCGAATTCTGATGGATGCGCGCGGTAATGATCTCTCTTCGCAAGTGGAGTTTGAAAGCTTTAACCGTCAGCTTAGCCCTGTGAATCGTCATTTGGCCAGCAAGTTGGTGAGCTCAGTACAGCATGACGTGCATCGTTTGATTACGGCAAGCGAAACTGCGGTTGAACCACGAGTGAGCGCGATTCGTGAACAAGCGCAGCGTGATATGCAGCAGAGCCTTAACAGCGAGTTGGAGCGTTTGCTGGCACTCAAAGCGGTTAACCCGAACATTCGTGATGAAGAGATCGAAGTGCTGGATCAGCAAATCAAAGAGCTGACTGGCTATATTGCGCAGGCGCAGTATCAGCTGGATTCACTGCGTTTGATTGTGGTGGCACACAACTGATGACGTAGGCCCTCAAAACGAGGGCCTTGTTTTATTCCCTGTTGGCGACATTTTGCGTATATAATGCGCCGTTTTTTGTGATACGAGACGATAGCGATGGCAATGACCGAGTACAATCCGCCTAAGGATCCGTGGATTGATGTGATTTATGAGGATGAACACATCATCGCAGCCAACAAGCCTTCTGGTTTGTTATCTGTTCCTGGGCGACCTGTTGAGCACTACGACAGTATGTGGGCTCGTTTGGTGGATTACTGCCCTGATGTGAAGGTCGTCCACCGTTTGGATATGTCGACTTCTGGGCTGATCCTGTTTGCGAAAGGCAAACATATGGAATCGGCGTTGAAGAAGCAGTTCCAGTATCGTCTCACTCATAAAATCTACTATGCCCGCGTATGGGGTGTGATGGAGCAAAATGAAGGCGAAGTGAATTTGCCGCTGTGTTGTGATTGGCCAAACCGCCCGAAACAGAAAGTCTGTTTTGAAGAGGGACGTGATTCTCTGACCCGCTATCAAGTCGTCAAGCGTGAAGAGAAAACCACAGTGGTACGCCTTATCCCGATCACTGGACGCTCTCATCAGCTGCGTGTGCACATGCAATCGCTCGGTCATCCGATTGTCGGTGATGATCTTTACGCGCCACCAGAAGCCGTCGAGTTTGCCGATCGTCTGCAACTGCACGCTGCGGAGCTCTGTTTCTACCATCCACGTAGTCATTGGCTGCGCACTTTATTTGTCCCTTGTGACTTCTATCCCGAAGCCGAGGAGCAGATTTTGCAGCATTTCGATCCTGAGCGAAAATTACCGGACTATAAAAAGCTATCCCAAGACTAATCTTATTGTGGGTAGCGGATAATCAGACCCGGAGTCAGCATGTCACTACCCACTACTTCTTTGCCTACGGTCGTTTTTCTCGACCGTGCGACTATTCCGCGCCATATCTCATTACCTGCTCTGCCTTTTGAACACCATTGGCTTGAGTATGATGCTTGTGAGCCTCAGCAAGTGGTTGAGCGCCTCTTAGCGGCCGATATTGTTATCACCAATAAAGTGGTTCTCACCCGTGAAATGCTGATTCAGTTGCCTAAGCTCAAGTTGATCGCTATTTCTGCCACGGGCACCAACAACGTCGATTTGCCGGCGTGTCGAGATCTCAATATCGCAGTGTGTAATGTGCAGGGTTATGCCACGCGCTCTGTCCCTGAGCATGTTGTCGCCATGATGTTCGCTTTAAGACGTAATCTTATCGGTTATCACAATGATATTGCGGCCGGAGAGTGGCAGCGCCATAAGCAGTTCTGTTTTTTCACGCATCCGATTGGCGATATTGCGGGTTCAACCATGGGCATTATCGGCAGTGGTGCATTAGGCCAAGCGACGGCGAATTTGGCTCGCGCATTAGGTATGCATGTGCTGTTGGCTGAACGTAAAGGTCAGGTGGAATGCCGCGATGGGTACACGTCATTTGAACAAGTGCTGGCGCAGTCGGACGTGCTATCACTGCACTGTCCGCTGACCGATGAAACGCGAAATATTATCTCGGAAGCGGAATTGGCGCAGATGAACCCCAATGCTCTGCTGATCAATACCGGGCGCGGCGGTTTAGTGGATGAACAAGCGCTGGTGGATGCGCTGAAAAGACGTCAAATTGCTGGGGCTGGGGTGGATGTGTTTAGTGCTGAGCCTGCGGATATGGATAACCCACTGATTGCCAACCGTGATTTGCCTAATCTTCTGCTGACACCGCATGTGGCGTGGGGCAGTGATTCCTCGATACAACAACTCGCGACTATCTTGATCGACAACATCAGTGCATTTATGCGTGGTGAAGCGAAAAATCGAGTCGTCTAGCGGCAACATCATCGCTAAAACAAAAAGGCAGCGAAATTGCTGCCTTTTTTATCGACTTTTTCTATGAAAAGCTTGGCTTACAGCGCCGCGATGGTCGCTTTCTGCTGCTCAAGTTTCACCAGTGCTTCTTGGTAACCCGCGAGCTTTTCACGCTCTTTGGTGATTACCGCTTCTGGTGCTTTCGCCACGAAACCTTCGTTACCCAGCTTGCCTTCGATGCGCGCAATTTCACCTTGCGTCTTAGCAATCTCTTTGGCCAGACGATCCAGCTCAGCGTCTTTATCAATCAGACCGGCCATTGGGATCATCAGCTCAGATTTGCCAACCAGTGCGGTTGCACACGCCGGTGTCGCTTCGCCATCCGCCAATACACGAATGCTTTCGAGCTTGGCCAGTGAAACCAGCACTGGCTTGTTCGCTTCGATACGCGCGGCATCTTGCTCATTCGCCGCTTTCAACATCACTTCCAGAGGCTTACCTGGGTTGATGTCGTACTCTGCGCGCAGGTTACGGATGCTAGTGATAAAGGCTTTCACCCACTCAATATCATCCAAGGCTTCTTGGTTGAAGTTTGCCACATCGTACTGAGGTAGCGCTTGCAGCATGATGGTGTCGCCTTCCACGCCATCCACCAGTGGCTTAACACTTTGCCAGATGGTTTCTGTGATGTAAGGGATCACTGGATGTGCCAAACGCAGGGTTTTCTCTAGTACGGTGATCAGCGTGCGACGGGTCGCGCGTTGCTGAGCTTCGGTGCCTTTCCAAAGAACCGGCTTAGTCAGCTCTAAGTACCAGTCACAGAATTGGTTCCAGATGAATTCGTACAGCGTGTTGGCTGCCATATCCAGACGGAAGTTATCAATGTGACCATTGAACTCTTTCGCAGCCAGCTCGAACTGTGATTCGATCCACTTGTCGGCCAGCGAGTATTCAAGCTCAGCACCGGCTGCAAAACCGCAATCTTGCTCTTCGGTGTTCATCAGCACGTAACGGCTTGCGTTCCACAGCTTGTTACAGAAGTTACGGTAACCTTCTAGACGCTTCATATCCCAGTTGATGTCACGACCAGTTGACGCCATGGCCGCGAGGGTGAAACGTAGTGAGTCAGTACCGTAGGCTTCGATGCCGTTTTCAAACGTCTTACGGGTGTTTTTCTCGATCTTCGCTGCCAGTTGTGGCTGCATCATGTTGCCGGTGCGCTTCGCGACCAGAGACTCAAGATCAATACCGTCGATCATATCGATAGGGTCAAGTACGTTGCCTTTCGACTTCGACATTTTGTCGCCGTTTTCGTCACGGATCAGACCTGTTACGTACACGGTTTTGAACGGAACTTGCGCTTTACCATCTTCATCTTTACAGAAGTGCATGGTCATCATGATCATGCGCGCCACCCAGAAGAAGATGATGTCAAAGCCTGTAACCAGAACATCGGTTGGGTGGAAGACTTTTAGCTCTGGCGTTTTTTCAGGCCAGCCAAGTGTTCCGAAGGTCCACAATGCAGAAGAGAACCAAGTATCCAGTACGTCATCATCTTGACGAAGAGCAACATCAGCTGCGATGTTGTTTTCTGCACGCACTTCTTCTTCGTTACGACCAACAAACACATTGCCTTGCTCGTCATACCAAGCCGGAATGCGATGACCCCACCACAGTTGGCGAGAGATACACCAGTCTTGAATATCACGCATCCAAGAGAAGTACATGTTCTCGTACTGTTTTGGTACGAATTGAATATCGCCATTTTCTACCGCTTCAACCGCTGGTTTCGCCAGAATACCTGCGCGAACGTACCATTGGTCAGTCAGCATTGGCTCAATTACCACGCCACCACGGTCGCCGTAAGGAACCGTTAGGTCGTGATCTTTGATTTCTTGCAGTAGACCCAGTTCTTCAAATTCCGCCACGATCGCTTTACGCGCAGCAAAACGCTCCATGCCTTGGTATTTAGCAGGGATCTCTGTGCCGTAAGCATTGCTTGCTTCGCCGTTTGAGTTGAAGACTTCGGCTGCATCACGGATGTTGGCATCAAAGGTCAGAATGTTGATCATCGGTAGCTGATGACGTTTGCCGACTTCATAGTCGTTGAAGTCGTGCGCAGGGGTGATTTTCACACAGCCCGTGCCTTTCTCCATATCGGCGTGCTCATCGCCCACGATTGGGATGCGACGACCGACGATCGGCAGAATGATCTCTTTACCAATCAGATCTTTATAACGAGGATCTTCTGGGTTAACCGCAACACCCGTATCGCCGAGCATGGTTTCTGGACGGGTGGTGGCAACCACGATGTAATCTTTACCATCTGCCGTTTTCACGCCATCGGCTAGCGGGTAGCGGAAGTGCCACATGTGACCTTTGGTCTCTTTATTTTCCACTTCCAGATCGGAGATCGCAGTGTGCAGTTTTGGATCCCAGTTAACTAGGCGCTTACCGCGGTAGATCAAATCATCTTTGTAGAGACGCACGAACACTTCTTGCACGGCTTTGTAGAAGCCATCATCCATCGTAAAGCGCTCACGATCCCAATCGACAGAGGCGCCAAGACGACGTAGCTGCTTAGTGATGGTACCGCCAGATTCTGCTTTCCATTCCCAAATCTTGTCGATGAACGCATCACGGCCGTAATCATGCTTGGTTTTGCCTTCTTCTGCAGCGATCTTACGCTCAACCACCATTTGAGTGGCGATACCCGCGTGGTCAGTACCCACTTGCCACAAGGTATTTTTGCCCTTCATACGCTGACAGCGGATCAGAGTATCCATAATGGTGTCTTGGAAGGCGTGACCCATGTGCAGGCTGCCGGTGACGTTCGGTGGCGGGATCATGATGCTGTACGCGTCTTTTGATGTGTCACCGTGAGGCTTAAAGTAGCCTTGCTCTTCCCAAGTCTTATACAGATCTTGTTCGATTGATGTTGGGTTGTATGTCTTTTCCATAGTGCTCTTTAATGGATGCTGTGATGGTTAATTCAGTCTATCGCTATAAGTGAGTTCTCTTGGATAAGAGAGCTTAACTATAAGGATGGACGGTTATGGATACTGAATCTCAACAGTTTGCAGCTGATAACCTGCTTGTCGATAGAGTTTATACCGCTCGCGCGCCAGCTGCTTGGCATTTTCTGCGCAGGGCACGAAGTCTACCACCTCGGTAAAGGTACGCGCAAAGGTTGTCTGATTATCCGCCAAATTTATTGCCAGTTGACGATTCCAAGAGGGGGAAACGCCCACATAACCTATCTCAATCGCGGTACCGGATTTGGGACCTTCACCGACCAGATTGTGCGCTAAAAACTGTTCGGGTTCGATTTGCCAAAATCGCTCAGCTAGCTGCTCGGCATGTGGTTTATCTTGGCATTGCAGATAAATGCGTGCGCCTTGCGCGGCAAAGTGACGCGTCAAATACAGCACGTACTGCGCCAAGCCTTCTGGCGTTGCTTGAGCAGAATCTCGGAAAATCAGGTAAAAAGTTGCGGTAGGCATCTTGGTCTCTTGCAAACAATCACCACGCCTGTGGCGGTAGTTGAGGTCTAGTAATGAAAAAGGGCCCGAAGGCCCTTTTGCGATTACTCTTCAGCGTCTAGGCCACCGCTGCGATTAAGCAGGAATTGGACTAGTAGCGAGACTGGACGACCGGTTGAGCCTTTCGCGGCACCCGATTTCCATGCAGTACCTGCGATGTCTAAGTGTGCCCAGTTGTATTTCTTAGCAAATTTAGACAGAAAACAAGCTGCAGTAATGGCGCCACCTGGGCGGCCACCAATGTTTGCCATATCGGCAAATGGGCTCTTGAGCTGCTCATGGTATTCATCAGCCAGTGGCAGACGCCATGCGCGATCGCTCGATTGCTCAGAGGCATTCACCAACTCATGTGCCAGCGGGTTGTGGTTCGACATCACCGCGCTGATGTGATGGCCTAAAGCAATCACACACGCACCGGTTAGCGTGGCAACATCGACTACGCACTCTGGTTCAAAGCGTTCAACGTAAGTCAGTACGTCACACAAAACTAAACGGCCTTCGGCATCGGTGTTTAACACTTCCACGGTTTGACCTGACATCGTCGTCAGAATATCACCCGGACGGTAAGCATTGCTGCCAGGCATGTTTTCACAGCCCGCCAAAACACCAATCACATTGAGTGGTAGGCCGAGTTTGGCAATCGCTTTCATGGTGCCGAATACCGATGCTGCGCCACACATGTCGTACTTCATCTCATCCATACCTTCACCCGGTTTGAGTGAGATACCGCCTGAATCGAAAGTCAGACCTTTACCCACTAATACGATGGGTTTGGCTTCAGGATCTGGATTGCCTTTGTATTCGATGACCGACATCATGGATTCATTGCGTGAGCCACGACCGACCGCGAGGTAAGAAGCCATGCCGAGCTTTTCCATCTCTTCTTCACCAATGATTTTGGTGGTGATGCTCTCGTAATCGTCAGCCAGACGACGAGCTTGAGAGGCGAGGTAAGCCGGGTTAGCGATGTTGGGCGGCATATTACCTAAATCTTTACAAGCTTTTACACCTGATGAAATAGCCAGACCATGGGTAATCGCGCGTTCACCAAGATTCAATTCACGGCGAGTGGGCACGTTGAATACCAATTTACGCAGTGGGCGGCGGATTTCTGGTTTTACGCTCTTGAATTGATCAAAGATGTACAGACCATCTTTGGTGGCTTCAACCGCTTGGCGCACTTTCCAATAGGTATCGCGACCTTTGACGTGCAACTCGGTCAAGAAGCAGACTGCTTCCATAGAGCCAGTTTCATTTAAGGTATTGATGGTTTTCTGAATGATCTCTTTGTACTGACGTTCACCCAGTTCGCGTTCTTTACCGCAACCGACGAGCAGTACTCGCTCAGACAACACACCGGGTACTTGATGCAGCAGTAGCATCTGCCCCGGTTTACCCTCTAGATCACCGCGACGTAGCAGTGAACTAATATAGCCGTCGCTGATTTTATCAAGCTGTTCTGCGACTGGAGAAAGGCGACGTGGTTCAAACACCCCAACAACGATACATGCGCTGCGCTGTTTCTCAGGGCTGCCACTCTTAACACTGAACTCCATGCGTACTCCTACATCCTGAAGACAAATAGAACTAAATGGTAGATAATGCGCTCTTACTTGCTGGATCCCATCTAGGATCGACCTTTTGCATGCGCAACCTAACCGTTAGCGAAATTATTCAAAAAATAAAAGGTTCATCGGGAAATTATAGTGATTCAATCAAAAAAACAAGTTTTGCATAGGTAATTTCAGCGTGATTATTGTTAGATATTTGATCCGAGAAACAATAAAAAGCCAGTTTGCGATCTTCTTCGTGCTGTTTTTAGTGTTTCTCAGCCAGAAATTTATCCGTGTTTTGGCGGATGCCTCTGACGGTGAAATTCCTACCAGCATGATCTTATCCATCGTTGGATTGAATATGCCGGCAATGGGCTTATTAATGCTGCCACTTAGCCTGTACATCGGTATTCTGCTTACTTTCGGCCGTTTGTATGCGGAGAGTGAGATAACCGTTATGAATGCGACTGGGATCGGTAACAAGTTTTTGATCCGTGCCGCCTTATATTTGGCTTTGATTACGGCTTCTGTGGCTGCTTTTAATGCGCTGTGGCTCGCGCCTTGGAGCCAAGATAAAGAAGCTCATTTAATGGAGCAGTTTGCGGCAGAAAACAGTGTCGATTTGCTGCAAAAAGGCCACTTCCAACGTTCGCCAGATGGCTCCTCTGTGGTGTTCATCGACAATATTGAAAATCGTAAGTTGTATAACGTGTTTGTGGCGCAGTTAGCACCACGAGATTCGATTTTACCCAGCGTGATGTTTTCTCACTCGGGCGATGTTAAAGAGCTGAGTGATGGCCGTCAGATTATTACTCTCTATGACGGCACTCGCTATGAAGGCGTACCTACCCGAGTCGACTACATGATCACTAACTTCGACTCTTACGACGGCTTGATCGGCCAACGTGAAGTGAAATCGGCTGAACGTGATTGGGAAGCTCTGCCAACCTTAAGCTTGCTTAATAATGCGGATCGTCGAGCACAAGCCGAATTACAATGGCGAATCTCTCTCGTAGTGTGTATTCCACTGTTGACTATGTTGGTGGTCCCTCTTTCCGCGGTGAACCCTCGTCAAGGACGTTTTGCCAAAATGGGACCCGCTATTTTGATCTATTTGACTTATTTCCTTGCGCTCAGTGCGACCAAATCAGCGATTGAAGACGGTTCACTGCCGGTTATCATTGGCTTGTGGCCAATTAATGCCGCACTGCTGTTGGCTGCGCTGATGGTCAATACCTTGGATAGCATTCCTGTGCGCCGTTTTAAAGATCGATGGAAACAGAGAAAGGTAGCTTAAGTCGTGTTTAAAATTCTTGATTGGTATATCGGCCGCACTATTGTTGCTACGACAGCCTTGGTACTGGTTACCTTTGTTGGCCTCTCTGGCATCATCAAATATGTTGAGCAGCTCCGTAAAGTGGGTGAGGGAAGCTACGATTTATTGCAAGCCTTGTTGTTTGTGGTTCTGAGTATTCCTCGTGATGTGGAAATGTTTTTCCCGATGGCGGCTCTATTGGGCGCACTTATCGGTTTGGGTGCATTGGCTTCCAGCTCTGAATTGGTGGTGATGCAGGCTGCTGGTTTTTCTAAGCTTGATATTGGCCTTTCCGTTCTTAAAACCGCCATTCCGCTGATGATTATTGTCACCTTACTCGGAGAGTGGGGCGCACCACAAGCGCAAAAAATGGCACGTGATATGCGCGCATTTGCCACCTCGGGTGGTGCGATTATGTCGGTGCGTACTGGGGTTTGGGCACGGGATGCGAATGATTTTATCTTTATCGCCAAAGTTGAAAACGAACATTTGTATGGATTGAATCTGTGGCGCTTTGACGAAAATAAAAAACTGAGTACGGTAATTTTTTCCGAGCAAGTCGATTACGTTGCTAACAATGAATGGCTGATGAAAGATGCAGTATTGACCCGTTTGGTGAATGACATCGAGATCAGTAAAGAATCGTTGCCTGAGTACCGCTGGCGAACCTCCCTTGCTCCAGACAAACTTGCCGTAGTGACGGTTAAGCCGGAAGAGTTATCTCTCACTGGCTTAAGTGATTACGTGCATTACTTAAAAGCATCAGAGCAAGACTCATCGCGTTATGAGTTGGCTTTGTGGCGCAAAGTGACTCAGCCGATCTCGATTGCGGTGATGATGTTGATGGCGTTGTCGTTCATTTTTGGCCCACTGCGTAGCGTCACCATGGGGGCGCGGATTTTATCTGGCGTCATTGCCGGATTTAGTTTCTACATCTCAAGTGAGTTCTTTGGCCCACTCAGTTTGGTGTATGGATTACCGCCATTGTTTGGTGCGCTAGCGCCAAGCTTAGTTTTCTTAGCCATCGCGTTAGGGCTATTGGGTAGAAAGCTATAACCCCCAATCTCCCCCAAAAAATCTTATTTTGGTCAGAGTGGCAATCTCAAAATCAAAAGAGGAAGGTGAATACCTTCCTCTTTCTATATTGCTTATCGAAGCGAGTTAATTGGCTTTCGGTAACACAACGACCTTTGTTTTAGCCCAGATATCGTGAAAGCCACGTTTTTTCGTATCAAACAACACAGTCAAGTTGGCGAGCCCAAACCCCGATGTGGCTAGACGGATCAGCGCTTGTGTGGCTGAGATGTGGTGACCTTCCTCAGTGCAAATGTGCATTTTCCATGCGCGCATACCTAGCGTTTGTCCGCCGCGAGTCCAGAAGTAAACAAAGAAATAGATCCAAACCAAGGCAAGATAAACGGTATACACTGGACTCCAAATCGGATGAGAAGAGAGAAGATCGCTCGCATCTTGATACGGTGCGTAGCTCATGAGCCCCGCAGCCACCAAAGCTTCAAGCACTGCGACGACTACGCCGCCAGCCATCATTAGAATCGCCATTACGATCAGTGCGTCGTAAATCCATGCCCCTAAACGCCGAAAAAAACCAGCCGGAGGAAGTGTCGCGTAGTTCATCATTATCATTCTTGGTTACTTGAAAGAGGCCAAGCATAGCCAGTGCAAAATCCGAAAGAAAGAGAGCTAACGCACAGCTTAAGGCTTTGTGGTGAAATAATCGGCAAACGATTTTATTTTCAATCTTTTGCTATTGCGTGCTTCGACTTCTTACGTATAATGCGTTCCATCAAAGGGCAACAGCCTAGATGCCGATGTGGTGAAATTGGTAGACACGACGGATTCAAAATCCGTTTCCTTCGGGAGTGACGGTTCAAGTCCGTCCATCGGTACCATAATTTAAAGAAGCCGACTCAATGAGTCGGCTTTTTGCTATCTGTCATATTCATATTGATATTCGCTTTCGTGATCTAACAACCTTCATAGCAATCAGACTGATGCAGTTATTATTAACTTCTTCTATCATATTCGGGTTATTCACTCAGATGTAATTAAGATTGTGGCAAGCATTAAAATCACGGTAGATAGATTGCAACCCGGGCTCTACATTCGGTTGCCAGTCAAATGGAATGAGCATCCTTTCCTATTCAATAGCTTTAAAATCAAATCACAAGAGCAGATCCAACTGATCAAGCATCTTGGTATTCAGCACGTTTTTCTCAATCCGGGATTAAGCGATAGCCAGCCTTTACCGCCAAGCGTTGAAGAGGCAACTCCAGAAGAGGCTCTACCTCCGGTTGATAGTGAAGCGGAAAAGCTATGGCAGGAAAAGCAAACACGAATAGAGAAGCTCAACGAATATCGACGTCGAGTACAAACTTGTGAGAAAGAGTTTGAACGTTCTCTTGCTCGTATGCGTGCGGTAGTGAATAAAATTCGTAACCGCCCTTTAGATGCCGTCGGCGAAGCCATCATATTGGTCGATGATATCGTCGACAAATTGCTGAGTGATGATAATGTCACCTTGCATTTAATGAACAGCAAAAGTGAATTTGAAGATATCTATTTTCACTCTTTAAACGTGTCAGTCATTGCCATGATGATTGGTAAAGCGAGAGGCTTGCCTGCAGAAAGAATCAAAGAGTTGGCTTTTGCGGCGCTATTTCATGACATAGGCAAAGTGAGAGTGCCAACGGCGATCGTTCGTAAAAAGACCCCATTAACGGAACCGGAAGAAAACTACTTACGGCTGCATACCAAATACGGCATAGAGTTGGCCGATAATATAGAAACGTTTCCTGAAAGTGCTAAACGCGTCATCGAACAACATCACGAACTGCGAGATGGTTCAGGCTATCCACTCGGCCTAAAAGGGGATGATATTGATGAGCTTGCGCAGATTGTGGCGGTAGCGAACGCGTTCGACAATCTTTGCCACCCCAATATTCCTTCGGAACAAAAGATCCCGTACGTTGCTTTGTCTCATCTATTTAAGAATTGTAAGCATATCTATAACGCGGAGAATTTAGGCATCTTAGTTAAGTTCATGGGGGTGTTCCCACCAGGAACTGTCGTACAGCTCTCTAATGATATGGTGGGGTTAGTCATTTCAGTGAATGCAAGTAGCCTCTTGTATCCGAATGTACTGATTTATGATCCCTCAGTCCCGCGTTCTCAAGCGCCGATAATTGATCTTGCAGACCGAGATCTGAAAATCGTCAATGCCATTTTACCGAACAAATTACCTGATAAGGTTCGTGATTATCTTAACCCGCGTTCACGGATCTCATACTTCTTTGACAGCGAAGAGTAAAAGAGATCCTTTTAGAGCATTTTGAGATTGAATGGCGATTAAATTGCGTCATTTTTATGAGAGAAAGAGTGATAAATAAACGTCTTGTCGGTTTTGTGTTCGAACGAGCGTGTTTTAAGAAAAATTTGTGATTAGGGGCTTGCATAAAAAAAGCAGCTCCCTATAATGCGCCCTCACTGACACGGCAGACGCCACAAGGTCTCAAGGCTAG